>Ga0136643_10004614_pt1 | contig 19107 bp, 11 predicted proteins | sample TergutLab28metaG_FD_96883 | JGI IMG/M metagenome (GOLD analysis project Ga0136643, IMG submission 96883) | Labiotermes labralis P1 segment gut microbial communities from Petit-Saut dam, French Guiana - Lab288 P1 (version 3) (version 3) | ecosystem: Host-associated > Arthropoda: Insects >...
GGGGAAAATGCCCCTTTAAAATCTGGTTCCCGAAAACCGTATTTCCCCGAAAGCAAAAACAACTTAATCTAAAAAGAACCCCCCCCCCCCCCAAATAAAAGTCTACTAACAAAAAATATTTTACTATTACTTTCGAACATTTAATATACAAAGCGTGACAGATATTATCTATCTTTACCATTCAGTGTCACTGTCTCAGTCTGCACATTCGGTACCTTCATCTCCCTCACAGTAGCTCCTAACTTTCCGATCTTCTTCACTGCCATTCCAAATCATATCACCATCAATCAGTCCCATCGAACGCATTGTACATACAACACTTTAAAAACCCTTCACTGTCACTTCTGGTGAGATGCGCAGCCATGTTTTTATGATTCACATTGACTAACTAATACATTTATATTTCTTGGTTTATAAACTTACTTGAATACATGAAATTTCACAATTTTTCCCAAAGACGGTGTTAATGGTGTTAATAATTGAAACAAATGTGTTCTGGATCTTCGTGTCATGTCTGTGGTCTGAACAGTCTGAGTTCATGGCTCTTTAATGGTTTTTAATTTGTGGATTGGCTCAGCTTTTATTTTTGGTCTTTGTAGTTAATGTGTACTTTTTTGATAGCCATTTTCCTGTTACTACCCTTCAACTAGATCTGTTCGCAGGTACGTATCTTAACAAGCCACTGTCTCTGTCGTGAACAATGGTTGAGAAAACTCAATCTAAGGGGTCCATCAGTTTAGGAACTTCTTTCCCTGAAAATGGAAACAGAGAGGACTTCCGAAAAGTCGTGTTTTTTTTTTTTAAATTAGACGATGGAGAAAGTCCCCAAAGAATAAGACTGTCTCATTTAACTTCGCTGGTGCTCTGTTCTCTATTTTGGATTTCTTGGCCCTTGAATTTGGGACCGTAAGGTTGCCCCGAAACGTCGATAACGAACTACCAGTCTACGCTGAGTAAAATCTAAGAAGAGCGGAGATCTCAAATGATTTCGCAGCAGGCCTTGGTTTAACTCCGCTTAGTCTCGGTTCAGGACGATCTTGGTTTGGCGCGGTCCGGTTCGGTGCTTCTTACACGAATTTAAGATGACATCATATATTTAGGCGCCAAATTTAAAGAAAAACCCTAGACTTGCATTTGAGTAAATACGGTACATCACGGAGGACCAAAGCTAATAAGTGGACCCTGAGATGTGTATGGCTGTTCTTAGTGTACAGAAATAAAGTTAGGTATTTGGATAAAAAGTAAATACTGGCAAAGGGAAAGAAAAAAGAAAGGAAGAGAGTAGGACGCTGCAGATTTTACGTGGCATCGGTTAGGATGGGAACATGTACAAGAATAGTAGACTTATAAGGGGTCGGTCATGGCGTATTTGAAAGAAATGCCCGCCTAGAGGAAGTCAATAAACTCTCATCCAGAATATCAGACAAGAGGCTCCGATTCCAACTGGATGCCCTGAATAAATCTGAAAGTCTGTGTTGCACAACACAGTTCGGTTATAACCAATCTACAGTTCGTAGAGAGTATTGAAACTGACATAATGCCAATGTGGATCCTGAATTCTGCCAGCCACTTCTTTTAGTCTTCCTCTCTTCTTCACTTACGAGTAGGTTATGTTATGTTATTTCGCATGTAGCAGCTGTTTAAAAAATGACTAACATCTAATGGCCGAGTCAGTGGTTGCGTGTAAGGCCTACTAGAATCGACACTGACATCTCTATAACCAGCTCCATGGGAAAGAGTCCTTACTTGTGAAGATGACAGTAATTCACTTATTAAAAAAACACTCCGTGCCTTAAAAGCCGGGGTAACGTTGTCAGTACAGTAGGACGGGCCGGGATTACATTCCAGGCAGTGGCACGACATTTTTCTCTTCTCGGAAACGTCCACACTGGCTCTGAGGCCCAACCAACCCCCTTTTCAATTCATATCGGCGGGTTCTTTTTCCGTTGATAAAGCGGACAGGAAGTGAAACTGACTTCTCACTTCTGCCTAGTCCCAAGACTAAGAATGAATGGAGCAACATTTCTATTCCCCTTACATGCCTTAACGGTGTGCAGTGACAAAAATTTACCTTACCACTATGGTGTTTACACGGCGCCTGGAACTTATCCTGAGCTAATCGGAAGAAAGAAGTGGGAGGGTAGCTCAGTCGGTATAGCGACTGACTACAGGCTGGACGGTCCGGGATCGAATTCAGTCTGCCTTGAGTCGTTGATCGGGGCAGTTGTGTCGTGTACATGGCTGGAGCGTTCAGTGCGAGTCAACAGCAGGCGAACTGTTTGAAGAAAGTGTAGTGCTACGTTCCACTTAAACTATTGAGGAAATAGCGAGGAACGACCGACAGAATACCGTCGTCTGTGTGTTTGACGCACAAAGCTCTCGCATTACAGTTTTCCAAATTCATGAATGGATACATGAAAGGTCTCATCTACCAGAGCAGGATGTCCGAATAATCCAGACTGATGGGCCACGACGACGTGTCTACATTAAACTCGCCACTAGCGAGCAGTCGTTCGCCGTTGTCCAGAAAACATCAGGTAACGTAGAATACCGACATGATAATGGCGAGCTCTTCACAGTACAAATCGAACTGGCAGGCTTGGGTACCAGGCGTATTAGGATTGCTAATCTACCACCAGAGGTGCCGGACCGCGCAATCCGTAACAAACTATCCATATATGACGGTGTAAAGGAAATAAGAGAAGAAACATTGCCGAGGGCCTATAGGTACCCAGTCTCTAATGGGACACGTATAGCTGTGACCTGCCTCAAAAAACACATCCCGTCCCATCTGTCCATAGCAGGGAATAGAGTGCTTGTATCTTACGAGGGGCAACCGCCAAAGTGTTATGCTGTAATGAGGCGGACCACCAATATCACGAATGCCCCCGAAGCAGACACAGGATTGCCCAACAGCTCCAACCATCCAAATTATCTTGGGTGGACATTGTGCAACAGGGAACGACATGCTCACATCCCGAATTGATGCGGCACTCGAACAAGGAGATGCGAGAAGTGAACGATGGCAACACTCATGACGTACAACACAAAACTCCCTGCGGGAACGAGCGAACTACTGTGCATCAGTCGTCAACCGACAGCACTTCAGCCGGGGAAGCACAATCCTTGGAAAGCAGCGCAGATGGAATGCATATTGACAACAACCCCCCGAGTATGGTGCTGGCATCAGTGACCAACAATGGGGCCAAGCCGATGAGAGGGAAAGTGATGTGCCGATGGAGACTCCCTCGTCTCTACTAAGCACACCAGACATCGAGATGGATTCCACAGACGGGACACTGGGATGCGAGCGAGATAATGAGGACCTGGCTGTTTCTTTAGCACCAGTCACTCGTGACCCCCCTACAGATGATGAGACATTAATGGCACCACCCATCCTCAGTCCCAAACGGAACAAGAAACTTAATTCCGACCGTGATACGCCCCCATTACAAGGGCGAACGCGCAGTAAAGCGCGCACCTCAAAACCCCCTGCCAATACTTCTTCTGCATGACGTTTGTTTACAAAGTTGCAACCCTAAACATTAATGGACTTGCACAGCGTACGCGTATTAGTATTTTAGAGGACTTTTTGTGGAACATGATGTTGATATAGCGCTATTACAAGAATTCACAAGTTCATAGATCGACACAATACGCCGAGGCACAAAATATACAAACACAGGGACAGAACAGCGAGCGACGGCAATTATAGTTAAAGACGGGCTCACTCTTACAAACGTCAGGAGATTTCCATTGGGTAGAGGAATGGCTGGAACGTTTAACGGGACATGCATTGTCAACGTATACGCGCCCTCCGGGGCGAAGAAGAAACATGAAAGGGTAACTTTCTATAATTCTGATCTTCCTTATTTATTACCTACTGCACAGACTGAGTTGATACTAGCTGGGGACTTTAATTGTGTATTATCGCTGTCCGACACCACGGGCCAGAAAAACTATAGTCGAGCCCTCGAAAACATATTTCGAGACTTCAGCCTTAATGATGTATCGGACACGAAGACGACAACACGAAACATGTTCACGCACTACATGCCAGAGGGGGCAACGTGTTTAGACAGAAGACACATCAGCCACAACCTAACACCGCGAAAACAGGGAGTCGAAAAAGTGGTGGCTGTGGCTGCGTTCACTGATCACCTCGCGCTACTACTACGACTCTCATTAGACACCCCCTTGCCGACAAATGGAAGAGGTTGCTGAAGGATGAACACATCCCTACTACGAGAAATTTCCTTTCAACATCTAATACAGAACCTTTGGAAGAGATGGCAGGCCCATAAGAAATACTATTCTAACTCTGTGTTGTGGTGGGAGCGTTATGTAAAACGAACATTGTTCACACGAGAAGCGACGGACCGTCGGCGCGACCGGGTGCCCCTAGAAAAATTTTACTACGAGGCCATCTCCAACATACTGCATACCACGACGAAGAACCGTGCTGCGAAAGCCATTCCCTTGAAACACCTGAACGCAAAAATCACTCGCCTACACCATTATGAGCTTAAGAGAATAGTTCTCAACACTGATGAACGTGATATGATAGATGGAGAAGAACCGACCCTATATCACTTCAAAAAAGCAAAGACACGACGAGATTCACGAATAGTGAGTGCAATACAAGACAGTGTAGGTGTTACGAACACAACGACGATGAAAATTTTGCTTACATTTTCCTCCTTCCTGCGGACGAAATACGATAATATTCCTGTAGACGACGAGAGTATCAGAGCATTGATTGGGAACATAAACAACACGCTCCCACCCGCAGCAAGCCTAGCCCTAGATGCACCCTTAACAATAGATAAACACCAACGTGCGTTAAAGAAAGGGAAACACAACAATGCCCCTGGCAGCGATGGGATAAGTCAAGAGTATTTTAAGACCACTTGAGAAACAACCAAAAATGGCATGCTTGAAATAGTTCACCAATGTATGTAGAGGGAAACATTACGGATAAACAGAAACACGGAATGATCGTATGAACACCGAAGAAACCCAAGCCCATCCATCCTGAAGACTACCGGCCACTGACCCTCCTCAACGCTGATTACAAACTGATGTCCCGGATACTTGCGGACCGATTAAACCCCTGGCTAACTACCCTCCTCTATCCAAGTCAACATTGCGGAATACGTGGTCAGACAGTTTTTGAAGCCTTGGCAACTGTACGCGATGCAATAGCATATGCTGAATACTCGAGGTCGAAACTGTGTCTGTTGTCCTTAGATTTTAAGGAAGCATTTGATTATATAACCCATTCATATTTATTCAACCTACTGAAGACATACGGCTTCAGTCCGCGGTTCCAGCAACGCATCCGAGATATGTGCAAGAACGCTATGTCGTGTATTAAGATAAACGGTCATATATCGAACCCAGTCCCATTTAAGTGCTCCATACGACAAGGGTGTCCCTTGAGCATGCAGCTCTTTGCGCTATGCCAGATCCACTACTCACTCACCACCCTTGAAAACATGTTGACAGGAATACACATATTTCGTCGCCCTGCCAAGACAGCTGTTCTCGCATACGCAGATGACGTCACACTTCACGTGACGTCCCCTCAAGACACACCCAGAATAAAATATGCAATAGAACAATATGAAGCTGCGTCCGGCGCGAGGATCAATATCAGGAAATCTAGGGCCATGGAAGTCAGTTTCGGTGACCGCTCTATAAATATTAAGGACATCCCATATCATACGGAAATGAAAATATTAGGCATAAATTTCACAAATAGTCCGCCAGTCCTCCCTTAATAGTTGGTACACAGTGACGGGAAAGATTCGCTCCCTGGCACGTGACGCGTACTACAAGGAACTATGCTTGGACAGACGGGTGCTCTATGTCCATAATTATTTGGTAGCAACAGCATGGTACACAGCACAGATTCTTCCGATGCCTGAAGCCTGCACGCGACAAGTGAATTCGTCAATTGCATGGTACTTGTGGCGCGGAGACATTTTCAGACTACCATTGTCCACCCTCCAACGCAGGAAGCGGCAAGAATGCGACCTTCTCGATGTCGCTAAGAGCCGCGCTTTATTCTTCTTCCGCCTCCGAGCACAAAGTCAAGATACAGGATCGCTCACATCTGAAGGGCACCGAAAATGGGATCTCCTTATGCCATACACTAATGCAATCCACATCTACAGAATCCGGTAACTTGGAATACCTGCGTCATTTTGCTACGCACACTGCCTATATCCCGCCGTGAGAACACTCGGAGTCCTGCCTAGTATACAAACGCCGCATACACAACACTATGCACTTCCTCCTTATTGCGATTACTGAAACACCTGAGTTGCGCATTGCGCGACCTTGGCCCAATACTGACTGGGAGACAGTATGGCAGAAAGTACATGAAACGCCAGTTTCTATGACATAGTTCCGACACACGAACGCCTACGTAAAATCTGACTTGTCCCCTCAGACCTCTGCAGCCACTGCAATAGGACAGACACCCTACATCTTCTAACGGAATGTGGCGAAGGACCGCAGATGTGGGAGTGGACGAGACAGCGCTTAGCGTCGATACTACGAACAGAGTGGAGAAGAATACCACCAGACTGGTTGCTACGTCCCACCTTCAAGATGTGGCCTCCACAACGTCGCCGCGCTGTTTTGTGGATACTTGCCACTTTGTAGTATTCCACCTGCAAACGAGACGAACCCCGACCATGGATGACTATTATGGCTTATTACGCAGAGCCAGATGGAAGATATATGATATGGGAAACCAGGCAGCATGTGGGAAACTATCGCCGTAATAAAGAAGTGGACCATAAATAGAATTCTGACAACGGTGCAAATCTGAACGTGAGCTTATGACAACCCCCCTGGATGCATTTGGAAGATTTTGCTTCAGAAAACGAACACTGTTCCCCTCCCCTACCCCTGCTGAGTGCCTATGTAAATAGATAGCAATGTAAAGGATTTATGGAATAAATGCACATCAAATAAAAAAATACCGGTGGGGACGAGATTTTCCGCCCGTCCAGACCGGCCCTGGGGCCCACACAGCCTCCTGTAAAATGGGTACCGATTCTTTCCCGGGGGTAAACTGCGACCGGGGCGTGCTGCTGACAACTCACCCACTTCTAGTGCCGCCGTCATGGAAGAGTAGAGCTATATCTCTACCCACCATCTGGGCCACACCGGGCCTGTAACGAGAAAACTTTACCTTTTAATCGGAAGAAAGAAAACACTTAGAGTTACCGCGAATGAAGTTCTTGAAGAGCTCAGATGGATTATTAGCGACGATATGAGCCTGAAAGTGTGACGATGTGCATTAGATAAAACTGGCTTAGGATCGTAGACAGTGCTTGGCTGTATTGTAACTTCGGGTGGAGCTGTCTGTGAAATGTAAACTTAGTAAAGAACAACTACAAAAGTATGTGAGATGAATTAAAATTGGTCACACAGCATGATGGTCATAACAGTGGTGTCGGAATTTCACGTTTTTTAAAAGAGTATATAATTTTGTGAACGTATCCACGCTGCTTCGATTGACCTCTGAGTGGACACAGCAGTCAGAGCGGTGTCTCCAAATAAATAATATCATTGGAAATTAACAATTTTACTTTTTTGTTTGAAAGAAGGTCTGTGTAAAATTTTCACTTCTCTGGACATTCGGTGGCACCTAACTTCCGTCTGCTACACGTAGTTTAAGACAGTACTTTAATGGGGTTACACAGGATTCTGACGACGGTATAGGCCTATCAAGTTTGGAATCATTCAATCTTGAGACTCTGTTAGTAGTCCCGTGTTTAGAGTAACAAATTAAAACAAGTTTCATGGATAGAATTCCCCCTACCCCCTTCCTGAAGCAAAAACGTAATAGAAACCAACTCTGTTCAGCTTGACAGGAGAAGTTATTTTAAACCTCCAGATCCAGAAATTAAGACTAGCCTTACCCATCGGGCCTAAATGAGTGGGTGCTTACATTATTCTTGTGCCTGAGGTTTATTTATGATTTTTAACATGGGGCGATGGATAATGCACAACTAGTAAATGACTAACTGTACTTTAGTGTTCATAAGTGCTCTTAAAACTTTGCGTCGCCAAATTTCTTTCGTCGAATCTTGTCGAGCTCTTATGCCAATATCATCGTCAGTGGCAATTCACTGACGACAAACTGCAAGTGTCTTTTGGAGAGTGAAGATTGTCAACAATGAAAACTTAATTTTTAATATGCTCTTGTGACTACTGTAATTTCAAATTAATATAAACCAGTCGGTGTATATTAATTCGTCTTTCCGAGACAGAAATTAATACTCTAATGAATGATTGATGTAATGGAATTTTTTGGTATTATTTGGTAAATTTTTGTAAATTATTGTACATAGATTTCTCGCCCTTGGCAACGTACAGGAAGTTGCGGATGCGATCAGCAGTTTCAGGTAGCTCGACGAATCATGCGATACGTCACGGCGCGCGGTTTTTTTTCTGGCCTATTTGGAGGATGGTGATAAGGGACTCGATCAGGCCATGGGACAAAGGAAGAGCGTCGTAGGAATTTATACAGACCTGCGTTGTAACGCTACACCGTCTTACGATTCCAGCTATCGGCGTGATAACATTTTTTTTATGCACGTCTGCGTCTAAGTGGACGCTGGTTGAAATTATTTTTCAAGTAATTTTATTTGGTGTGACGATGCTGTTGCTGTACATCATACCAGGTAGGTGTTGATGTGAATTGTGGAAATTTATAACTCGATTTTTATTAATGACGAAACGTGAGTAAATTCGGACTTGATTAGATATCACTGTGTAAACGCTGAATGTATTACAGAAATGTTTTACGATTATTTTAAATGCCTGTGCGTTGTTGGGGCGGGGGACGTGTATTTGTATATTTGGGAAGCATGGTTATTATGTAGCAGTGTTGTTAGTAGAAAGGTATAAACATTTTTAAATTTGGGATGCTTGAGCTGAGCACCAGGAACGTTGGGTGTTAGTAAGCCACACTCCTGTTAGTAAAGTGAATAGTTTCCGAGCCGGTGTAGTGCTGTACCTAGTACATTGCAACCCTATTATTATCACCGCTCCCTGGTATCTGTATCGTCTTCAGCGGCTGTCCAACTAGATAACTAAACTGGTGGCAGCAAGACTTATTCGAAATCCCAAAATCCTCTCAGGTCAAATCAGGCTACTCCCAAATTATAGTGGATAGAATCCACTGGCCATTACAATATCAAAAAGAACAATGAAAGCATTGCAATTCAAAATAGGGTTGTTATGCGTAAAGGTCAATGGAAAGCTTTCCTTGTGCTTAATCACTACAATACCACTCCTATGAAATATTCGTATAAAGGTTTATAAAAAATACTTGGACTCTGGTGATAAGTGTTAAGTTTAAAATATATCGGAGTGCGGTACGTTACTATCAATATTCATGTTATCCTCCTCTATCATTCTCGGTCCCTCAACTGCTTGCTCTCTTCAGTCAAGTAAAACAGTAGGCAATTAATCGATTCCAACTTAAGATGGAGTGACCCATGGTCTTTCTCAACGCTCCCTTACGAACTTCGGTGGCTACAGCAGGAAAACAACCCTGATTGTGAATGACAAATTAGACAGAATGTAAACACAAGGAGTTGTGGTCTACTGTGAGGTGCGTTCTATTACTTCGCAAAGGGATACCGAGGAAAATCACGAAAAAAATCTCCGCCAGCACAGACAGTTGTCGGCCTGAGATTCGAGAACCGGGCGTCCGTGATACAAAGTGAGAATGAAACCCGTTGGTCCGAAACGTCCCGTATATCCTACATAAGCGTCCCTTGGCTAATAACAATAGGGATGCAAAATCGACCATGTGTATCAGGAACTTTAATTTACGAAGAAGCCAACTTAAGAAAGGTGGTAAGATTGGTTTGCTTAATTTTTTCTGCATGACGCGACTCAAATAATCGTTTCTAAAATATGTTTATATTTTATTTGCCAGACAAAAATATTCTTAGGTAGAAAAAATATTACGGGCACATGTACCCCCGAATTACGCCTACGTCTATAAAACTGATTAACGAAATAAAGAACTCCATGAAGCACAGTCATTGTCGCACAGTTCCGCTTATTCGAGAAATTTCCATTCCTTTTTATGGAGATGGGAGAATGGACGGCTCATTATCACGCTGACAGGAAAAATTGTATGATTTAACAGAATTGCTTTTGAATTCATTCCAAGTCCATTTCGTGCTGCCTGCAAATAGAAGCACGTCGTGTAATTCTGGACGTTTTATCACGGAAATTCTACAAGTACTCCACATTTCTAGTCATATAAAGAACTGGTTAATGTAATCAGGGATTGAGGAATGAACGTTGTGGAAGCATTGATACAAACTGTTTCCCTTCCCATCGTGCAGAGACTTTATGTTAACAGACGCGCTCCTGTAAAACTACCCTCTGGGGTAATGCATAATATGCAAATGTCATGTGGCGTTTAATTAGATGATTGTGATAAGGGCGGTGGGATAGGGGAGTAGGTGACAGCTACAAGATGGTAAGAGGTATAGTGGGAAAACAGGGGTAGTGCAGGGTAGTGGTGATGGAGGAACGATTCTCACTGGAAAATGGTAAACCTGGGACCTTATTCCACTATCCCAACTTTAAACCCCAACAATTTACCCTCAAGCTTCGAATAATTTTATAAGGGGTTTATTTAACATGAAAACAGAGGGAAGACGGGTTGTTCTTTATCTTTTTCCCCAGGAAACTGTAAAATTAAAATTGCGTTCCTTTCTCAGATGAGCAAGGTGTGTTGTGCACACAAAGTTTATTGCAATACTTCGTGTACTAAACCTGTTACAGAACGCCAAACGGGCAAACGATAAAACCCTAATCAACCACGATCGAACGTTATCAGTACTAGCATGAAACACGTGGGCCCTGTTGAAATAGTTTTCTTATATTATTACATTACGTTAGAAAGACATAGATTAGATTAGATTAACATTTGGGTTTCTAGCCCTTACGGTCCCAATGCACCTAGGTTAGATATACATAACGCGGGATCTTTCCACGAAAAGTAATGAAAAAGTAATAAGGATACCAGCATCAAGAAAAAATCTGTCTGAAACGCAAAATAAGTTCACATGCTCGTGAATGCCTTCCACACAGAGTGCACGGAGTTTCGTATCACAACACATATCACACTGCTGAAGACGACGCGTCAAATTCACCACTGGAGGAAGAGTTCGGGTGCTCTAAATCTCACTGCAAAGGATGCTAACATTCCTACTAGTTGTAAATGATTTAAGATAATTTCCAGATATCTAGCATTGGTGTTAACCTGCACGTCTGTTCCTCCCTTACCATAATCCGTACCAAAAGTGACTAACTTCTGGTAAACGTCTGTCCTACAGAAAAATCCACAACACGTACAATGCAACAAAGCAATGAAACTGAGCCCCTCTTGAAAGCTAATAGTTGGGCAAGAAGGTTCCAAGCCTTCTACGGAAGCAGTATGTGCATTACTGTGTTCACAAAAGCCCCACCGATCATTTCCACTAATATAACATATAGTACTGTTGTTGGTCATTCCAGCGTAAATTTAATTGAAAATACATCAACTCGAGGTATTTACTTACTTTCTCACGTATTATTCAAAGTTCATCAATTGAAGAAACTGTAGAGCCTACGAAGCAACAATATGAGGACAAAATGTATATTCACGTGGAAGATATAAGAAAAACCACAGTAACGTCGTAACAAATTTCGAAAGTAACAGTGTTAAAATCGTGAGTTACTTTTTCATACAGACTTTGGTTAAGACACCCTTAGTTTTACTTTTGCTACTGTATACTGTACAGGCCTATATAGCTTCTCGTTTAATCCAAAGATAAGAAAATTACCGACGCATGATGCAACGGCGAGACAAAATGGCACAATGTGCCGGTTTTACTGCGCAGCAGTTGGACTGAACACGATTTTAAATCTTGGTACGTATTCCAGCTGGTACTTAATTTAAGTCCCCCGGAACAGACGTCAGTCTGTTCGGCCTGAATGCATAAACGACACAGATACATAAAGGTTTGAAACAATTCAAAAGAGCAATGAAACAGCAGGGCCATACTAACGCTCTCAGCTTCTTTCAGTTTTCTTGTCAGTTGTGTGTCGCCTTTCTGCCCTTTTTAAGGTTCTTTCTTTATAAAAGCTTGTTGCCATTCCGAAGGTGTTTTTCTATTTCAATTTATTTTCGAGTGTCACACTAAACATTCCTTCTTCAAAACAGTGGAGCTCTGCCTCTAATCCTCTATACGCCTCCATGGCGCGGAAACGGGCAACCGTACCTTCTGTTTTACCTTTTATAAGTGTCGGCACTTGAAGAATTTGAGGGTGAGAGGGTTAACATACACTAATCCAACAGAAACACCTAAAGCCACACAACCCTTCTTAAGTCCATGCCAATTACCACACAATTTCATACAATACAGGGCCCACAAATGATAAACTCGTGCTGAAGCCATGCGCAGTAGGCAAGGAAGAAAGTATTTGCTGATGCAGCTGCTTCGAAATCAAAGACAGCTTTGATACATCCTTTTCCGTATCGAATCACGAATCTAGATCCAAACAAGTAGCAAGCGTCCACATTACCATCGGCGTCGCAAGTGGTTCCACCGATAAACAGGTGGTACTGTAGTATGATAATGACGCTAATTCACTGAACAGCCGTGCGTCTACATGAGCAGAGGTAAAAAAAAAAAACAATATTAGCTAACACATAAAAGTTCAGTTCCTACCTCACAGTAAACACGTAGTCTCCATTACAAGCACCAATCGGTGAACACCGCATTGCAAAATTAACGCACTTTACTGTGAGAAACAAACCAAAAATAGGACTACACTTTACAAAATGAACTTCTTAATTTTAAAGCAGTTGGAACATACAGTACCTAATGTGCCTAAACGATTAAAGCTCAATCGTAGCTCTACTATGAATGTTAACACCTGCCGGAACATTAAGAAAATCTTCTGTTCTCTTTTATTAACAACACTGATTGTTCTTTATAACAGACATGAATTGTGTTTTCTGTAACGAAAGGAATGAATTTTTGTATGTAATTCAGACCAATGTCAGCCTTCAAAGTATTTAACAGTTGATATGACAAATCAAACTAAATCTAACGTAGCCTAAACATTAGAACGCCCCCCTGACTGGGTACGTGCGAAAAACAGAACGAAAAGTAAAACAGCTCACAAACGAAAGGATGAATGAGCAGATTAATTCTGGAGCGAATGTCGTAAGTACATATCCATGAAAACAATAGGATAACGACAGTTTAGTGATGTAGACGCTTCGGAATCCAGGGACTCAATACTGAATGCGTTTGAGATTAAAATGAACGACACAAAATCATATCGAACCAAAATAAGGCGCAGATGCCTGAACGAAGTACAGCATGAATGTTCGCTCGGACGATGATTATCCGACATATTACGAGGAAAATAAAGACAATATTCTGGCTGGTACAAAAACGCATACCCACATGGAAACTACGTGAATTCAAGACTTATTACTCTCACTTCAACATTATATATATTTACAGATACCCGCTCCAATAAACACTGGAGAGAATGCCTTTATCACCAGATTTTTTTATAAATCTTACGTAATATTAATAATTCCCTTGTGTTATAGTTTTATTACGACTTTAATAACAATGCATATTCACAGACTGACACTAATATCTACAAATATTGTACATTTATATTTGCAACTTGTACACACGTTGCACGCGGCTTCAAATGTAGCTTCCTGAAGATGGCTGCGGTTGGCAACCGAAACATGTAGGAGCATTAAAACAAATTATTGCGCAATTAGTTGAAACTAACTTGTGTGTATAAAAAACTGCGCGGAAAGTGTACAATATTAAATTTATCTTCGCAAGCTCAATCACTCACTTTCTCCTAAGGCTTATTACTACTACTACCACCACCACCACCATCACCACTACCACTATGATATTACCGTTACCACCACTACTCCAGCAATATTACTACCGACAATGCTCCTAGTAATACCCTCCTCCTCCTCCTTCTTCTTCTTCTTCTTCTTCTTCTTCTTCTTCTTCTTCCTCTTCTTCTCCTTCTTCTTATTTTTCTTCTCCTCCTCCTTCTTCTCCATCTTCTTCTTCTTCTCGCCTTGAGAGAGAGAGAGATAGTGGAAAAAGGGAGTCCTCCTCTCTCTCTCTTCTTCTTCTTCTTCTTCTTCTTCTTTTCCTTCCTTCCTCCTCCTCCTCCTCCTCCTCCTCTCCGAAACATGTAGGAGCATTAAAACCAATTATTGCGCAATTACGTTGAAACAAACTTGTGTGTATAAGAAAACTGCTCGGAAAATATACAATACTCAATTTATCTTCGCAAGCTCAGTCACTTACTTTCTCACCAAGAACCTTCTCCTTGGAGGTACTACTACTTACTACCACCACCAGCACAATAATACTACCGTTACCACCACCACCACCACTACTACTACTATTACTACTACTCCAGCACTATTACTACCGACACTGCTGCTAGTAACACCTGGAATCTTTCACACTTTCACAATTATAAGCACATATGAAGAGTGTTCATAAATACTCGTAAATATCTACCATCTTCAATGTCAAGAACAGCTTCAAGAGAGACTATATACACTTCCCAATTTCTTTACAAGGCATTAAAGTCGGCATGGCTTTATTAACTGGCACAATACCATACGTATTCGTTAGAAAAATTAACGAGAAAGAATTTTTCTACAAACTTGATCAGATCCTTGTTGCAAGGCCGATGAAAAATTTTTCACACATGTGCTTGAAGAATACAAAGCCTGTTCCAACCCGTGAATCTTGTACGCGTCACATCCTACTTCATAGTGGTACGTTTCTATGAAATCCAGAATTTGAAAATCCCTTTATTGCTGCTTTGTAGCAGCCAATGTTGCTTCTAGATACGGGGTACAAGGCTCTACAAATATAAAAATGTAATTTTATGTGTATATCCCTGGTTCAGGCTGCCATAACAATTGCACACAGAGGAGACTGAACACTGGGTATTACAGCAGGACACATTCATTCCTGTACGAAAGTATAAGTGAAGTTGCTGCAGTGCGACAACGATATGGCACGACCGCATACAGAGAGGAGAAAAGCGGCATACTTTCTCAAAATCGGCACTAGATGTAGCAGCTTTATCGATCCAGAGAAAGCCATCGGCACAAGTCGGTTAGGAGATTAACAAGAAAGAAACGCAAAGAGAAAAATTCGTACCAGCAACATCGAAAAGCACAGCTGTACTGAGTTGTACTGCCCGTAACTATCTACTTGCTGCATTGTTCATCCAATTAGACATTCATTTCTGACCAGAAATATATACCTTACTTTTTGGCGGGTGGTCCGTTAAACGGACTGAGCGGAAGGACAGAGTTAGGGTAGTCCTAGACAGTAAGATGAATGGGTACGGCGCAATGAGAAAGAAGTCGTCTTAACCTATTTCCCTTCTTTATTTTGTAGTATTGATTTTAATATGCTACAGTTGTTAATTTTTTTGCTTGTTTTCTGTCGTTCTAACCGGCACAACAACAAAAGCCTCCCACCTGTGTTTACATGTTCAGAGATATTCTTGATATACAGACCGTTAACCATTTAAATATAGAGGGTGGTCTGAATTATACGCAACGTGTAGTTCACCCTATAACCCGAAAACCTGCCATGTAGGCACAGAGGGGGAGTAGAAGTACAGCTGCACTCTTTCCTTAACCTCGGCGCTAGATTAGGGTGGGTGGTTAAGTTTCACGTCCCGTCCGCTTTACCCCCGGGAATGACCCGGTACCCACTGTACAGGACGCTGAGTGGGTTCCAGCGCCGATCTGGACGGGTGCGGAAAATCTCGCCCAATCGGGACTCGATCCCCAGACCGTCCAGCCCGTGGTGAGTTGCTACACCGATTGAGCCATCCCGGACCGCGAATTATACACAAGAGTTTACCCTACATCCGATAAAATACACATTTTTTTTCGTATTTATGCTAATGAGGACCAGAGAAATTAACGCTCTTGACTCTGAGAACCAAAAGAATTACCAGATAATCTCTGTATGAAATGTCGCGTTCTTTAACGTTAAACAAAGCGGCACTGTACATTAAAGGAAGTCAGACTTGTGGAACGCCGTGCTGTATAGGCAACTTATCGAGCAACATATATATCCCTTCATTCGAGTGCCCTGTTGCAGGTATTGGAGCGGGACGTGCAGCTCGACACGAACTGCGGCAGCAACATCTGGGCGCGACAGCCAGAAATATTAGACTTTCTGCCCAACGCAATAAACGTAATATATAAACTGTCAAATTTACTTTTAAGCGCGACGCTACATTATCCATTCTTTCTTTAACCTCTTTCACCCTTACTGATATCTTAACCGGTGTACACCTTGCTGTCGCCAAGATATATCCGTCAGCGCTGTGACTAGCCTACTGACTTTGTGACCGTCGATTCCCAGCAATCATAGATTTTTCGTTTATCCACACAATGCAGCCTCCTGTCACACGGGTACAGTGGGTGCTTCCTCGGCATTAAAAGTGGCTGGGGCGTGAAGTTGAGCAATACATACATACATACATACACGCACGCACACACATGACGCGTGTTAGAATGGGTGTTGGAAATGGACCTCCTTGAAATCTAAGACATTCTTGATTTCGAAGGTAATGAAATATGGATAAAACGTATTCTAGATTTCTTGCAACACTTTTCGTAAGATTTCCCGCTTATGTTGGCTTAATGAATAAAATCCGCCGTATTAAACTACACTGCATACTCAAGAACAAAAGTAACGTACATTACATTGTGTTTTGCACATTTGTTACAGACAGAAAATTACACTGGAATGTGTGACTAAGGTGATACAATGTACTGTACACATGCAGACACGGCAGGTGGTGTGTTAGTCATGCAGCCGCCATTCTACTTGCCGCGTAACATCAGCAGTTTCTAGAGAAGAACTTCAAAGAGTATGTAATAATCAGTACCAGCTGTTAAACATGTCTGGGGGTTGAAGGTGGTCACTTCAAACACCTACTCTAAAATACGTAAAGTTACACGTATACTCGTACTGCACATGTTACATGACGGAATACAAGGGCGTTAAGCTTGCTGTGATTTTGTGTTCGGTTTCCACGTAATCTCCCTGTAACTTCACATCTCCATTATGACTTCATAACGTGATGTTTAAAAAAGCATACGGACAATTTTAACTTTACTTTACCTTGTTGTCTCTTCCTGTGTCACTTATTATCTCATATTAATGTGTTTCTGATGTCAGGCTATCTCTATGCCTTCTTGGCTTCCCATTTTACTGCTGTCCGCTATCCATTTCTTTATTCCCTTATTTAAGATATATTCTTATTTACAGTTAAGGAGAGCCAGAGTAGCTATATGAACTCATTAATGCATCACTAAACATTCCTTCCTTTGAAGCACAGATAACTTGTCTCAGTAGGGTACAGTAAAGGACAGATGAGTACAAACGTACTTTACTCAATCTGCATCCATTCAAAATTAATAATATTATGTTAAAGTTACATTACGATGCTAGTTATGTTTCCAGAACGCACTGAAATATGCACGCAAAAGCAAGATATAGAGATCACTACAAATCTAAATTAAACATCTCACACAAGGAGAGGAAATTACTGTTACCATGGTTACTGAAACGTTGAAGTGGCTTGCTGAATGAGGATATATACCCAGGTAGCAATCTTCTGTGTATGAAAGTTGCTTGAAATTTAGCCAATTATCCGTATGTATGGCATAGCCTAATTTAATTAAGATTTTTCTGGTTAAAAAACAAGTGACTGTGACAAAAAGTTCACAATATCTAGGAAAATATTCCATAATGTTGGCTAGAACCCTCCAGACCAAGTTCGAAATTTATTAACTTATAACAAAATTTCTCCCCTTGTACAAACCACCACTTCCCGTACATGAAAACTAATGACTTCGGAAGTCTTTGTTTTGCAATTGGTCAGTTAATCCCTTCAAATTATTAACCCTCCCGCACCCTTCAACACTGTAACAGAAGGGGGATGAAACTGCTCGCTTGCCTCACAAATTTTCTCTCATATCAGTCAGTGCGGATGTTAACATGATTTATTAGAAGCTAAACTGAACCCTCACACTCACCTACCACATAACAGGGGAGGAGAATCATCCCCTAAATAACGAGGTTCAGAAAAGGGAGTTCTAACTACAGGAATGTTTGGGATTCTACCACGCCCTGCAACTGCACATGCAAACACGCCCATCAGTTTCAGACCTTGCCACAGACACGAGGATGAGTTTGTATTGTTCAATATCGAAAGTGTTACTTCAACATTACTTAAGTGGCGTGACATCTCATTACCCTGAGGATGGAGACATTACATCGCTGGAAACATTTTAAATATTTACCAAACTACAAGACGTCACAAACCACGAAACGATAAACTTCAATGCCATAGGTATGACACCCTCAAATCTAGCAAATTCATAATACGTATTTCAAAAGTTGCTGACAGAATGAAATTTAGTTCCTTTGAAAAAGCACAAGTAATTTCAGAAATAAAAAATACTTAATAGTAAATTATGACTTAAGCAAAGATAGAAATTCATACGATTAGTAACTCAGTTTTGTTCTTGTATGCCACATTCATTTATGAATCACACATACAGTCCAGGGTAGAGATTAAATGTTGAATTTTGAAATATATGCTAAAACAGCAAGCACATTAAAAATTTGCCACAGGTAACACACCATGTAAGTTATGAACAAAAAGAAATTAGGCCTGTGGTAAGACTACCTATTTAATATGACCAAAACAGTTGTTTCATAGAAATGTAACAATGAGATATGCAAACTATTTGCATACCAGTCACGATACATATGTATTGTAAGGCCAGGAGGGAGGTGTAACGCTAATAGCTCTGTCTTCCTCACAAGTGGGCACACGGACGTATACACACACACACACACACACACACACCGCACACACACACACACTCACGCATGCACACACACTCACACGCACGCGCACACACACACAGCGCACGCACGCACGCACTGCACA
>Ga0136643_10004617_pt1 | contig 19101 bp, 45 predicted proteins | sample TergutLab28metaG_FD_96883 | JGI IMG/M metagenome (GOLD analysis project Ga0136643, IMG submission 96883) | Labiotermes labralis P1 segment gut microbial communities from Petit-Saut dam, French Guiana - Lab288 P1 (version 3) (version 3) | ecosystem: Host-associated > Arthropoda: Insects >...
CTGTTTATTTTATTTTTCAAACCGTGCTTCTGTAATGGACCAGAAAACGAAATGAAATGGAAGACTGACATAGAGAACCAACATAATATTAACATTTTATCATATGCAGACAGTTGGTGCTTAGTTCCTTTTAGCAGAAATATATCCTGCGACCGCAAAGAAAATGTGCGTCTCTGTTGCGAGTATAGAGAGAAAGATCGCCAAATAAGCAATTCTTAACTCACAGCGCAGTACACAGCAAGCAAACTGTTATACGAAGCACGCCGTCACAAACAGAATTCCTTTAACAGCAACGCATTTCAGAGTGAATGGGGCTTTGGGTTGGAATTCGTTTTCGATGCACTTCGAATGGAGAGGCATGGTGAGAAAGATATGAAAGGAGTCGTTTGTTTAGCATGAAAGCAAACATAGAACTGTTTTAATAGTACAGACTTACCAAAAATTTGGTATGCATGAGGCGCATATGTACGTTATTGTGTAAATTTGCCGGAGCGTGAACCTGACCACAAACCACTATATAATGTGGAGAAAACGAGTAGGGCTATTATTCTAAGCCTCTACATGAGTGTGCGGGGCATTTAAATGGCCAGCGGTTTGGTGCATTCGTCGGATAAAGGTTAAACAACAGAATATTATTGAAGTATCACGCAGGAGATTCTGCAGAATTGATAAGAATTACATGAGCACAGTTCGAGGTCAAGTGTTTGGTAGTCCGAGACTTAATGCATTAAAATATTTTCGGATATAATTTTGGCAGCAGGGCTATAAAAATGGGTGACATTGGGAACGCAAAGTGAATGCCTTCTCCCACGTAAAGATTATTTAATAGGGCTTAAACTGTAGACAGTAAAGTGACACAACAACTGTGTTGTCGATATCATTCAACGATTTATAAACGTGTATGTAACTGTATGTGTGGAGTGCAGTAAAATGTACAGAGCTGTACAGTAGAATAGAGAACAGTACAGTACAGTACATTAGTGTACAATAAAGTAAATTACAGGAGAGTAAAGTAAAGTAGAGTAGAGTAAAGTAAAGAGTACAGTGTAATAAATTAGAGTAGAGTACAGTAAAGTACAGTACAGTAAAGTAAAAAGTATAGTGCAGTAAATTACAGTACAGTACAGTGCCGTACAGTGCAGTAAAGTACAATACAGTACAGTAATGTACAGTAAAGTTCAGTGAAGTAAAGTAAAATACAGTAAAGTGGAGTACACAAGAGTACAGTAACGTACAGAGCAGTGCAGTAAAGTACATTATAGTAAAGTAGAGCAAACTACAGTTTAGTACAGTACAATAGAGTACAGTAGAGTGCAGTAGAGTACAGTAGAGTAGAATGCAGGAAAGTACAATGCAATAGAGTATTGTAGAGTACAATACAGTAGAGTAGAGCACAGTGCAGTAGAATACAATAAAATAGTGTAGAATAGAGTAGTGTACAGTAGAGTACAGTACAGTAGAGTAAAGTAGAGTGCAGCAGAGTAAAATAGCATAGAGTACAAAACAGTATAGTACAATATATTGCAGTATATTACAGTTAAGTACAGTAAAATACATTACAGTACATTACATTACGGTACAGTACATTAGAGTACATTACCGAAAAGTAGAGTACAGTGTATAATTTTACAATAAAATAGAGTAGAGTACAGTAAAGTAGAGTAGAGAAGAGTTCAGTAGAGTACAATGCATTACAGTACAGTACAAAACAGTACAGTACAGTAAAGTCGAGTACAGTAAAAAAAGAGTAGAGTACAGTAGAGTTTATAAAATTATATTAGAGTACAGTACAGTGCAGTAGAGTACAATAAAACACAGTACAGTAAAGTACAGTACATTAGAGTACAGTACAGTGCAGTGCAGTACAGTAGAGTACAGTAAAGTACAGTATCGTAAAGTACAATACAATACAATAATTACATTACAGTACAATACTGTACATTACCGTACAATACAGTAGAGTAGAGTAGATTAGAGTACAGTAAATTATATTACAGTAAAGTACAGTAGTGTACAATAGAATAAAATAAATTAAATTACAATACATTAAAGGAGATTACAGTGCAGTATATTGCAATAAGGTACAGTGCAGTATAGTAAAATACAGTACAATACAGTGCACCACAGTACATTAGATTACACTACAGTATATTACAACACAGTAATGTACAGTACAGTAAAGTGTAGTAAAGTACTATACAGTACAGTAAAATAAAAAATAAAGCAAAATGCAGAGTACAGTACAGTAGAGTACATTACAGTAAAATAGAGTTCCGTACTGGGCAGTAGAGTACAATATATTATATTAGAGTACAGTACAGTGCCGTAACGTTCAACAGAGTATGGTACAGTACAGTAAAATACAGTAGAGTATATTACAGTGCAATACAGTACAGTACTCTACATTATAGTACAGTAAAGTACAGTAGAGTAAAATATGGTATATTACAGTATAATAGAGTGCAGTACAATACAATATAGTGTAGTACAGTACAGTACAATACATTATGTTGCAGTACAATATATTAATGTACAGCGCGGTACTATACAGTATATTACATTGAAATATATTAGAGTAAAATAAGTTCATTACAGTAAAATAGAGTACAGTACAATAAAGTACAGCAATGCATAATACAGTACAGTACAGTACAATAAATTACAATAAAGTACAGTACTGTACAGTACAGTAGATCAAAGTACAATACAGTAAAGTACAATAGATTATATTACAGTAGAGTACAATAGAGTGCATTAGAGTACAATAGATTACGGTACAAAATATTAGAATAAATTGTAGTAAATTACAGTACAGTACAGTAGAGTATATTTGAGTAAAATACATGACAGTTTATTGCAGTACAGTACGGTACAGTACATTAATCAGAACTGTGTAACAGCCTACTAAATGTTCCACATTACGTACATCCATATATCTTGATTCATTTAATGAAATTACTTATTAACAGCGGGAGGCATCTCGTCATGTGTGGAATTGACAATTCGCACTCAACTGATACACGTGAAGTGGACGCCACGGGACGAAATTCATATAATTTCGTGACGGCGAGAAATAAATTGTACTTCCTCTGTAAAAGTACAGACACGTCCACTCAATATGGCAACGTTTCATTTTGACTCGGGAGCAAGATAAATCTAATTATCCTCAGTGCATAATGTCCTTAATATCCTTCAGTAACGTGTCATAATTTCGTAATCTGAGGAATGAAATATCCCATTTGCACCAATAAACTGAGGGCCTTAATTACCCTCAATATAGACATAAAAATAGTAAACTGAAATCTGAACGTAATTTCAATATTAAAATTTAAAATCAGTTATTTCTTAGTGCCCTGCTTACGGCCATATTCACAAACAAACACACACACACACAACACACACAAAACACACAAGTACACACAACACACAGAAACACATACACACAGACAAAAAACAAAACCGCGCTCACACACACACAAACAGAACCACACCCGTAACCACACACACACAACTACACAAACACAAGGCACACACACACATGCACCACACAAATATCACACACACAGACACATGCACATAGAAACACATACAAACGCGCGAGTGCAAACACAAAACACCGAAAAATACACATGCACACCCACAGACACACTCATACGAACACACACACACAAAGCAATACACACATAAAGACATACACGCACAAGACACACACACAGGAATAAAAACAAACAAACTTACACAATCTGACACACACATATATGGACAAACACAAACAGGCACACACACACACACACACACACACAGACGAGGGAGCGCCACATACACACAGACACAAACACACGCAAACACACAGACACATACATACACATTCACACAGACACAAACACAGAGTCACACAAACAAGAACAGACAAAGAAACAGAAAAAAAACACATAACCTTACATGGAAACGCAAAAAACCACACAATCACACATACACACATAAACACTGATATACATACAGAGACTGAAACACAGAGTAACATAAACTACACCCACACATACACAAAAACGCACACACACAGAAAAACACAAGCATACCACGCAGACAAACAGACAAACACAAAGATATATATATATACAAAACACACACACCACAAACACACACACACACACAAACCAAATACACACAGACACACACACACACACACACACATACACAACACAAACAACGACAAATAAACAAACACACACAAAATCCCACATAAACAAACACAAAAAGACACACAAATTAATACACACAGGCCCACCTACACACAAAAACACACACACACACACAGTCGCGCGCGAACACACACACATACAGAAAAACGCACACACACAGAATTACACACAACAATTCAGACAAATATACATACACATAAAAAAACACACAGAGTCAAAAAAATACGCACACACACACACGCACACACAAACACAAATAACAAACAAGCACGTACACACACACAACCACACTACAAGAACACACACAACACAAACACAAACGCAAAAGACACAAACCCCACACACAAATACAGATACACAAAAAATTACACAAATACAAAAACACATAGAAACACACACACAAAGGGCCACAAACACAGTCACGCACACACGTACAATTAAAGATACACACACGTCCACACAGACTAAAACACACACACAGAAAAATGCACATACTCACACCACACACAAGTACACTGGAAGAAACACAAAAAACCACACACACACACACCGGAAACACACACATGGAAAAACACAAACAGACCCGCACAGAAACACACACACACGCAGAAATATACACAGAGAAGCACCCAAACACACGGCAAAAAACACAACAACACAAACAAACCAACACACCCAAACCCACAGAGAAACACAAATAAAAAGACACACACTACAAACATACTCAAACAAACAAACAGACACACACAAGCACAAACACCTACACACAAAAAAACACACAGACAACACACACACATAAGCTAATACACTGACACACACCAAATATAAACACACACATAAAAAACATATATACACACAGACAAAACCAGAAAGACACACACATCCACAAACACACACGAGCACGCACATAAACCACACAACACGCCACACACCCAAACACAAAACCTAGAAAACACACAACCAAAAACACACACCACACACGCACAAACACAAAACTACACTCATCAAACACGCACACTCAAAATCACCATATACATCCCACACATATTCTCACACACATGCAAAACTCGCACGCATAAACACACTCAAAACACACACACACACACATACCACACACACACACACACAATACAAACACCCACAAACCGAAACACACTAAAACAAAGTCACTTCAAAATACACACACATACACCACATATCCACACCGACACAAACAGTATACACAAACTACATATACAAAAAACATATACGCACCACACACGCAAACATACACACACCATAAACACTACAAACACGCGCATATAAACTCACTCAAACACATACAAAATAAACACAGACACGCACACAAATACCACATATGCACACCCACACACACACAGGCAATAGACGCAAACCCATCAACAAACACACACGTCAAAACACACACAATAAACACAAACGACACACAAACATACACACAGAAACTCACACAAACACACACAACGCACACACAAAACACACATCACACACACAATACAAGGAAACCTCAAAAATCACGAAAACACAAAACACACACACACACCCACACACACACAATACACACATAACCACAAAAACATAACCAAACACAAACGCACACCAACCAAAAACCACGCACACCACAAACACAATACGAAAACAAACAAACCTCACACCACAAACCAACACAACACACACGAACTCACCACAAACACACACATTCACAACACACACACACACAAAAACCAAACGAACATACATAAAAACCACACACAAACGAAACACATTCACTCTCACACACACAACCACACAGCCAAACACAAACGCAACAAAAACAACACACACATACACCACACACACACAAATTCTCACAACACACACACCCAAATAAGCAATACGTACACACAAAACACACACACATATTACACACAAAATAGAAGCAGAAAAAACACCACACACACAAAACACACAAACACACAAAACACGCACAAAACACACTTTCCACACACACACAAAACACACAGAAAGACGATCACACACACCAAAAACAAGCACACACTCCACATACAAGCACCCTCACACAAAACACAAAAAAGAAAAGCACACAATCCACACAAACCACACACAAACAGACACACACAAACACCACATATTCAATAATAACACACTCACACAATTACAAAAACACAACCCAAAAAACACACACACAAAACACGAACCATATACAGAGCACACACACAGAAAAAAACTGCACACTAACACATTCAAAGGCGCACCACAAACACACCAAACACAAAAAATACACATACAAAATACACACAAACACAACACATACAAACGCCAAACACACTCATACATACAAGTACAACACACACGCACATAAAACACATAGAAACGCACACAAGACACTCACACACGCCAAAACCCACACACCAAACACACAAACACATAAAATTCACCACAAAAACACACACAACAAACACACATACAACATATAAAATCAGAACACAAACAAACACAAAACACACACCACATATACACACACAAATAAATCACAAACATCCCACTCACACCACACACAAACACACACATACACTCACAAAACACACACAACACACACAAATTACACACATACAAACTACACACACATATCACAAACTCACAATACACAAACGCGTAAAAAACCCCCACCGACACACACACTACACACACATCAAACACACACACCAAGAACACAAACACCTCACACACCAAACACACACACCCAACCTACACAAACCACGCACGCACACACCAATACTCAAACATTCCACACACATCAAACACTCACGACACAAACACACCACACACCACACGCACACACATACACACACGAAACGCACGCACACCACATACAAATGCCCAAATATCTAAATACACAACACAGAAACACAACAAAAAATCAAAACATATCACACACCATACAAAAACACAAAACCATACTCCAAACGCTCACACATTAACACACACAAAGCACACGCGTACAACACACAAACTTCACACACAAACACCCAAACACACACCATACAAACTACACAAAAATAACAAACACACAACACACAACATACATACAAACACAAACCACACACACACAAATTAACACAAAAAGAAACACCCACACACACCACACACCACGCAAACCACACACACACACACACCAAACACACCACAAAACACGCAAACGTTCACACCGACACACAACACACACAAAAAAAATTAAAAAATTATATCCACACACACCACCTAACACACAACACGCACAACACAAACACACACCACGAAGAAACACACCCTAGAAGCACCACAACACAAACCACACATACATCATACAAATGAACAGAAAAACCACACACAACACGCACACAAAAATCACGCACAAAATAACCACACACCAAGCGCCCAAACATACCACGCCCACAATCTAAACACCACCCATAAAACAACACACCTAAGGCACACTACAGCGCAACCTACACACACGTCACACACAAAACACAAAGACACCAAACACACACACACGACACTCACAAAAACACAAACACACACAAGCAAACAAATACAACACAAACACTCACCACAATCACAAAACACTCAATGCACGTACAACACAAACACACAACACAAACCACACACATACACACCACACACACACACAACACAAAAACACTACACCCACATAACCACACAAAAAACACACCACACAAACCAAATAAACACACCATACAAGCACATCAACACAACCACACACACACACAACACAAAAACCAAATACACAAACAAACGTACACTCAGCACAGACAAAAAACCAACAGGAAAACCATACACACATTCACCACACACAAAAACACACCAACCAAACAACCCACAAACACCAAAAATACAACACACAAACACACACAACACACACACACAAAACACACACAACACAAACACACACACCACAAACACAAAACACAGAGTACCCACAATCAAAACATACACAAACAATGCATACACACACCACAAAAACACACACAACGCAAACAAAACACAACGCAAATATAACACCCAAAACCACACTACATACACACACACAAAACACAAAATGCACATACACAGAGGAACAAACACAGAACACACACGCACTATAAACACACGCACCACAAACAACACAAACACAAATTCCACACACCCACACACACAACGCACATACACACACCACACACACAAACAACACGCACATCACACACACCACACAACAAAAAATCAATCCAAAAAATGCAAACACCAAATATAAAACACACAAATATTTACACACAATTCTCAAACACAAACATCAAAATACACATGCATAAGACCATACACACCACACATCCACACACAAACACATCCACTCCAAACACACACATATAACGCACAAACATCAGACACAAATTCATACACATCAGACACACAGATCACACACACACACACACACACACAAGTACCATCACACAAAAACACAACTAACACACAACACACACAATCCACGGCCATAACACGACAAACGCACACACACAACAAAGACCACATCCCACACACACACCACACACATACAAACACACAACGTAAAAATATTCAAACAAACTACCCACAAAATCACACTAAAACAAATAAAGTCAAAACACAAAAACACCCTACACACATTAACACACAACAAACATACCACAAACACTCACATCACACACAAACGCCCAAACATATCTCGCACACACCAAACAAAAAACTCCAAACCACACAAAAAAAGAATCAAACACACACCACACACACGCGACAAACACACCACACACACACACCACGAACATAAAACAACCACACACACATGCACATCACACAAACAACCCACACACACACCACAAAACACACACAGAACACACTTATATAACTCATACGCACCACACACACACACAAACGGACCACACAAACACACAAACGCACCACACACACCACACATATACAACACACCACTTCAGGCACCCACACACACACACCACACAAACACACACACAGCACAACACCGCAAAACACATACAACCCACACACACACCACAAAAAACACACTCATTACACCACACCGACAGAACACACAAATCTAACACACACGCACCACACACAAACAAGTTCACCAAACACATCACACACACCCAAAAGTCCACGCACCTACAAAACACACATAACACACGCACACAACACACAACACACGCACACACACACACAACACACGCACACACACACACCACACATCCCTACATACAACCACACCACACACACACCACAAAAACACAACGCACTCATTCTTACACATAACACACACACACACACAAACACCCCCACAAAATACACTCACAACCCACATACACACCACATACACAAACCTCACACCAACCCACACACCACATACTCACCAAACACGCACACACACACAGACACACTACAAATAAACACACATTCAACGCCCAAGCATTCACACACAACATATACACATGACACAAACAATCCCTACGCACGCACCTCACACACCACAAACTAACCACACACATACAATACACACACACACACACCACAAACACTCACCACACACACAAACCACACACACAAGAGACACACCTACACACACAACGCACACCCACACACCGCACGCATACACCACTCATAAACACCAAGCACACCCCACTCACAAACACCACGCACACACACACACAACACAAATACACAACACTCCCACAAACTACACACACACACACAACACAAATACACAACACTCCCACAAACTACACACACACATTATATACATAAGACATATAAACACAACACACACACACCCACACACAACGCACACACACCATTACAGAACGTACACAAACACACACAAAACACACACAGGCACGGACACATGCACACACAACGTATCACAAACATATATACACATACAAACACACCACACACCAAACACACAACACAAAACACTACACACTCACCCTTACAAACACTTCACACACACAACACACAATCACGCAACAAAATCACACACACCACAAACACAAAACACACAAACCGAAAACACAAAACACCCACAAACACCACACATGTATACAACCACAAAAAGAACAGACACACACACCGCACACACACACCCAACATGTACACAAACACAACACAATTACGCATTACATACACATAAATTCACACAAAACACACCACAAAACACACCACACACAACACACACCAACCACACATACAACCACACAAACAAACAAACCCCAAACATAACCACACACCACACACACACTCACAAACACACACACACATACCACACACACACACCATACATACACACACAAAACACACACTCTCATTCCCACCAAACACACACCACTCACACACACCCACACACACCACACGCATACACACACACTCCCTCACACACAAAACCACACACACAACAACAAACGCACGCATACCACACACACACACACCACACACACTCATAAAATCACCACACTCACACCACACACAAACCATACCACACGCACACCACACACACACACACAAACACAAATCCACACACACACCACACACAAACACCACACACACCACACGCACACCCCATAAAAACCACACACCCACACCCACACACTCGCACACAACACACACACACGGCACACACACCACACACACCCACACACACAACCACAAGTACACACACACACACCACACACACGCAAATGACTGGTGAGGAAATGTAAATATAATTTGCAAAATTACTGTTCAATGAACCAAGCAGAACAGTTTGCAAATCTGAAGGCCCTGTAACAAATGCTTTCCCTCCCAGACAAATACAAAAATCTGTGGCCATATACACAAATAGTAAAATAACTCTGGTTTTATTAAAAATTTTACATTACATAGTGTAGTAATAGAAGTGTTTCGAAATATGGTACGAAATCTCACGCAGCAAAATTGGACGACTTATTTCGGTTGGGTGAAAACTCACGCAGGTATTGAAGGCAACGAGATAGCGGACAGACTAGCCAAGGAAGCAGCCCAGGACGAGAAGGACGGAACCTATGTACGCGACAGGATACCAATATCTACAGTTGCTTCTAGGGTAAAGTAATTAGGTTTCAAAAAATGGCAAGAGCAATGTGAAATGCAGTGAATGGATCGAGCTGCAGATCTTTCTTTCCAAAAGTGGAGCAGAGACTCAAATTACGCTCCCAATAACACCTGAAATCACTGCCATTATCAGCGGTCACGGGAAGACGAAAGCATATTTAAACAGATTTAAACTAACAGAAAACCCGATGTGCCAATATAATGAGTGAAAACAGACCTAGGAACACCTAATTTATGTATGCAGTATACTGGAAAACAACACAAGTGACATGACAGAACATATAACGAATAGAGGAGAGAAGAATGAACTAGTAAAATAGTAATTAAACGTCTGTAAAAAATTTGTTAAATCTTCATATTTAACAAACTGCAATAGGCAAATCATTATGTAGTAATGTATAAAGTAGAACGTGAAGTATTAATATGTATGGAGCATGTTGTGGATAAGATTTTTGAAGAAAAACACCAAAAACCCACAAAAACGACACAAATAGCACACACCAACACAGACACAAAAACATACACCACACAAACACACACACCACACACAGACACACAACACATCCACACATAAACACCATACACAAACGCGCATACCAAACACACAGAGACACAAACAACACACAAAATATACACTCACACACACACCACACCAAAAACACCAAACACACACACAACACACACCCAACACACACCACACTCACACACACACAAAAATACCCACACACACAGACACCCCACACATCCCGCACACAACACACACACCCAACACATTCACACACACATGCGCACACACCACGCACAACACACACACACACATCACACATACCACACACACACCTCACAAACGCACCACACACTCCCACACACACAACACACAAAACACACCACACACACACCCAAACACAAAACAAAACACACACACCACACACTCATACCCTCACACTAACCACACACACACACACACACACACACCACGCAAACTCATACTCACCTCACACAAACACCGCACACACCCACCACACTCAAAACACACACACCACACACAACAAACACACCACACACACACCCACTGACACACACCAAACTCACATACCCACACCCCACACACAGCACATACACTCAGTACGCACATACACACCACACACACACACACCAAAAACACCACACACGCACACACCACACACACACACCACACAAACACACCACACACACCCACACACACACACTTACACACCACACAAACATACCACACACACGCCGACACACACAGGGGTTAGCAAGATGGCCGCTGAGGAGAAACAGCGAGTGAATGACGCTCTAGATACCCTAGTGAGTAACACCGAAAAGTGTAAACCTGAGAAAATATCTGAAAAACCTCTTCCACGCTTTTGTGTGTAACTTGAAGGAAGCATTTTCCCAACTGATTAACCAATTAAATACAGTGATAGAAGAATACAACAGATTTAGAGAAGAGTTTAACAACGCCAATGTGATTGACGGACCAGGAATCTCCAGCCAACCACGAAGACAAACGGCGCCATCTCTTGTTCACACACAACAAACACTGAGTGCTGAAGACCGGCAGATAACGACATCTTGAGGAGTAGGAAAAAAACTTTTTTTGACATCGTTAAAGACCAAGGGAACAACAAAAATTATAGAATAGAACTGAAACCGAAAGAAGAAAACATCACACCAGAACAGATCAAATGCCGGCTGAAACAGAACATAAACCCATCATATTTGATATTAAGGCAGTTAAATCAACTAGAGAAAATGGGCTAATAATAGAGAGACAGACAGCGAAGCAAGATAAGCAAAAACTAGTCGAAACTCTGGACATCATTCAACATCATCTAAGAAAGCAGAGAATAATAATTTATAACGTACCAGAAGATACGAAAGTAGAAAACGTAGGAAAAGTCATCTCTACTGAAAACCTGGAAGTCATAGCCAAAGAGGAAAACACAGAAACCAAGTTTAGATACAAAAACAAAAGAAGTAGATACAATATAATCCTGGAAGTAGACCCTCAGACTCGGAAGCAAATACTACAAACAAAACTGAAAACAGGTTGGGACATCTGCAATGCGGCAGACTACCTAGTGGCAACAAGATGTTATAAATGCAGTAGAGACAACCACAAACACTACGCATGTAAAGGAGAAGAAACATGTCCACACTGCGCCAGCAAACATAAGTTGAAAGAATGCACTACCGCTACAACCGAAAGGAAAAGCATAAACTGCATCGTCTACAATAGCCACTCCAAAGAACGGAAGGACAACGAGAACCATTCATCGCTTAGTAAGGACTGTCCCAGCCCACATGCAGTGCTTAAAACATACAGAGATAACATAGAATATTGACATGGAAAACCGACGCCGGCAACAAATTACAGGAAAACACTGGACAGCGCAAACACAAATACGATGCATCCAAATAAATCTACAGCATTCAAAAGCTGCAACTAACAACCTGCTGCAGACTATAGATACAAACGAAACAGACATAATATTTATTCAGGAGCCCGATGTATATCAGATCAGACCAGCAGGTTTAGGAAAGAAATACAGAATATTCACAGCAGGCATGGGAAAACATAGATCGGCTTTATTAATTATTAAGAGCTGAATAGGCGCCATCCTAATCACGAAAACATCAGACCAAGACACAGTTGCGCTGGAACTGATTTATAACAACTTAAAATTTTAGCAGCAAGTATATACTTCGACATCCAAGAACAATTAGCAAAAAATCTTAACAAACTGGACGAGATTTTGGAGTTAACAAAAAGGCGCAAAATACTAATAGCGGCAGATACTAACTGAAGATCGAAGACATGGCACGACATTACCACCAACACTAGAGGCAAAAAACTGGAGGAGTACCTGGCAGGGACTGAACTACACATAATAAACGAATAGAGTGAAACAAGCACATTCTGCAGTTCCAGAGGAGCCAATAATATGGATCTAACTCTAGCCAACAACAAACTATTAAAAGACGTCTACGACTGGGAAATTAGCGATGAAGATAGCCTATCAGATCACAACTACTTAAAATATACAATAAGTCTAGGCGAAGGGAATCCAACAACAAAAAATTCCGAATTGCAAAGTACGGAATCAAGGAAGAAAATCTACAGCTATTCGACAGGAACCCAGCACAAGAAATGATAAAAAAGACCAAAGTAACACGCAAAGATGGAGGAAATGATATCGAGCAGAGAATGGAATCAATAGAAGAAGCCATCCATTCAGCCTGCAAGAGAAAGTTCCGACAAACAAACTCGCTTAATAACAACAGCAAAAGGAACTCAGTTCCGTGGTGGACGACCAGAGTAACAACAGTGAGGAAAAAAGTAAACGCCAACAGAAAATTATACCATAGAACCAAAACTGACAAGGACCTAAGGGAAAGGAGAAAAGCAACATATAAGGAGACCAAGATAGCGTATCAAATCGAAATTAAGAAGGCGAAATTTATTTCTTCGAAAGAGTACTGTAACTTAGCAACCTCAACTAACCCCTGATCGCAGGTGTACAAACTGGTGGCAGGCAGAGCAAGGGAACAAGGCAAAATGACCACAGTAAGGAAACCCGACGGAACAGAGACAACGAGCTTACATGAAACAGCAAAAGTTATCCTCGAGTACCTACTCATACAAGAAAACGGAGAGGACAATCCCCACCATAAAACTATAAGGTGGGCCATTGACGACGATGCAGTTTACCCAAGAAGAATTAAAAAACAAAATAGAGATTTTCAATTACAAGAAAGCTCCAGGACTAGATGGCATCAGAGCAGAATCTACCTACGAGTTTTCAATATATTCCTCAGAATAATTACCACAATATACAACCAATGCCTTAAACAGGGATATTTCCCTAAATGGTGGAAAATAGCTAAAGTAATTCGAGCAAAAAAAACCGGCAAAAGAAAAGAGCATAGATCCGTCCAAATACCGCCCAATAAGATTATTAAATGTGGGAGGCAAAATACTAGACCAGCAACTTATCAACAGAATAAACTATCACTTACACAGAAATGAACTGCAGACAAAAAGATAATTTGGGTTCACCCCACAGAGAAGTACAACAGACGCCGCAATGGAGACAAAATTATTCATAGCACTTACACTGGAGAACAGAGGCATAGTGATAATGACTAGCCTAGATGTAGAGGGCGAATTTGATCGGCATGTTGGCCAGGAATACTACAAGGCCTAAGGGATTTCAACTGCCCAAGTAATCTCTACAGACTGAGCAAGGAATTCAACAACAGAACAGCAGTTATGACCAATAACAACTACTCAATAGAGAGAACAATAACAAAAGGATGACCTTGGAACTAACAAGCAGATCAAAAGCCAGAGCCTTCGCTGACAATCCAATAATACTGACCAGAGGAGAGACATTGACAGAGGCTGAAATCTATACGAATCTGGATCTGAGGAAGATAGAGGAATGGGCCAAAAATAATAAAATGAAATTTAATGAGAACAAATCTAAAGTAATGATAATGACCATGAGGAAAAGGAAAAAAAAAGGACATTGTCCTACATATTAACAACAAAACACTCCCTCAAGTGAAAAGTATAAAATACCTCGGAATAATTTTCGACAGCAAATTGTCCTTTAGAGAACACATCACTTACATAGAAGAAAAGTGTACGAAAGTAATATTCTCACTGGCGAAATCAGAGAAGATAACATGGGGCCTGAAACATAAGGCTCTCAAGACAATATACATGGGGGCTGTACTACTGCTGCTACTATATGGAGCACGAGTTTGGAAAGAAGTGCTACATAGAGCCAGCGACAAAGGCTAAATAGTAAGAATACAGAGGCTGATAAACGTCAAGATAGCCAAAGCATACCGCACAGTCTCGAACGAAGCGTTGTGTATCATTACCGGAATAATACCAATAAATATTAGAATAGAAGAAGCAGCTAAATAATATGCAATAACTAAAGATGAAGGAGAAATGTATGATAGGGAAATGGATATTAAAAACTGGATACACCCGGCCAAACAAATCACTATATTCGAGGCAAAAGAAAACAGCACACACAACATCGAAGTTTATATACATGGAAGCAAAAGCAAAGCGGGAGTAGGTTCAGGAATAGCCGTCTTCACAGGAGGTAACCTCAAACAACACTGAGATACAGACTAAACGTACGATGCACCAACAACCAGGCTGAAAAGATGGCAATTTTAAGGACTTGGAATACAACTGTACAAATGCAAAAAAAAAAACAGCAGAAGACATACTAACTTATTAGACCTAATCATGAACAAGGTCATAGACGTGAAACGGGACGAATGAGAGACGGAATTCATTTGGGTCAAAGCACACGCGGGTTTGAAAGGGAACTAGCTGGCGGATAGACTGGCAAAGGAAGCATCTAGCAGCAAGAATTTCGAGGCGTGCTACAGTAGAATCCCGAAAAGTGCGGTTAACAGCGAGCTAAGACAACAGTGCCTCGAAGAGTGGCAAACTTAATGAGAAAATACAAAAAAAGGAGCAACAAAAAACTCTTCTTCCCCAATGTAGATGACAGGTTGAAGCTGAGAATTAACCCAAAATCAAATTTCAATGCCACAGTAAATGGACATGGCAATATAAAAAATTAACTCTACAAGTTCAAAACAATATTAACAACAACAAGCCCATGCAAGAAAGAAGACAAAACGTTGGACCAAATAATAGAGAGCTGCAAACACCACGAACAGGAGAGGGATAGAGTGAATGCATCAATAATAAAAAGAGAACAATGGTCAGTCAGCAAAAAAAACTAGCAAAAAAGTATACTATAATAACATGAAAAGATTTACTGAAAATATAGTGTTAAATAAAGAATAGGGTAATATAAATAATAATAATAATAAGACAGAATATAAATGAAATAGGAAAATCAGTCAACACAGAATAGGGAAACAAGATGCAGAATATAAACGCAAAAGGACATTAAGTATCTTTACCATTATATCACAATAGCAAAGGTGGATCTGGGGAGAAATGTGATAAACAAACGTGTAGTGTTATTACAGTGTAAAGAACCATTAGGTGTAAATGAAGGGTGTATTAAAAAAATATAAACACCAAAAACACACCACACACACACAAACAAAAAAAACACACAAACACCACACATAAACAAAAACCAAACACACACACCACAAACACACACATACCCACACACACACCCACAAATCACATACAACACACCCTCAAAAAGTCACAGACACACACACAACAAACACACAAAACAAACACACCCACACACAACAAACAACAGACACACAAACACCAAACACCACACACACTACACACACAATACAAACAGACACGCAAAACACACACACACACACAAATCACACAAAACGACATATACCACACAAACAAACCACACACACACTCACACAAACACAACAATACACCCACACACACACACCACAAACACACACAACACAAACACTACACACACTCACATTCACCAAAAACACACACCACACTCACGCATACCGCACACACAAACACACACAACACAAACATCACACACAAACACCACACACACATACACACCAAACGCACAAAACACACAACAAACACACACAAAACCACACACCTAAACACACACACACATAACACGCACCACACACAAACACTAATCGTACACAACCACATAGACACATATCCACACACACACACACACACACAATTCACACGCACCGCAAACACACGCCCACACGCAGGACAAACAAACACACACAACACGCAAAAACACCACACACACACACACACACCAAACAAACACACCGACACACATACATAAAACATATACACAACCAGACACACACACAACACACACCAAAACTACACACACACACACACACACACACACACCTCACACACCTAAAAAAACAAACACCACAAGCAAAACAAACACACACGCATACAACACACACATTCCCACACATATTCTCACACCCGCACACACCACACATATACCACAAACACAAACACCACACACATCACACAAAATTACCACACAAACCACAAACATACACACACCACACCCACACCACACACACACACACAAACCCACAAACACACTACACACACACCAAACACACAGAAAAAATACACACCACACACACCCACAAACTCAAACATGACACAAACACATACACACATCACACACACCAAAACAAACACACGACACATATACAACGCCATACATACACAGAAAAAACGCACAAACAACACACTTTCCCTCAAACGCACCACACACACACCACACAAACACACACACCACACACACAAAACAAACACACCACACTCAAAACACACACACCATACCCACAACACGCACCACATAAACACCCACACACAAACCAAACACACACACCAACAAAATACACACAAACCACACACAAACACACACCACACACACACACACACCACACACACACACACGACACCCACTACACACACACAGGCACTCACACACCACACACAAACACAACACACACACACGAACACAAACACAACACCCTCACACACAACATACACTCACACCACAACCATACAGACACAACTCACAAAACACATAAACGCACACACACAAACACACCCACTACACATACCACACACGCTCCACACTAAACACACACACACACACCACACCAACCACACACACACGTTTTCCTCACA
>Ga0136643_10004618_pt1 | contig 19101 bp, 11 predicted proteins | sample TergutLab28metaG_FD_96883 | JGI IMG/M metagenome (GOLD analysis project Ga0136643, IMG submission 96883) | Labiotermes labralis P1 segment gut microbial communities from Petit-Saut dam, French Guiana - Lab288 P1 (version 3) (version 3) | ecosystem: Host-associated > Arthropoda: Insects >...
AACCTTCGGGTTCCGTGAAATGCGGGGAATTTCTTGACTAGCTGCAAACCAGTTAGCTTCTCAAGAAGGACTCTGCACCCTGGAGTAAGTAAGTAAGTAAGTATTGTTTAGAGAAGAGCAATTTTAAACTTAATAATTGATTTATCTAACAATTGGCTATTGTTCATAAATATTACTATTTATTAAATAATATAATTACAATATTTGTGGTCGAAATTATTTTATCCTCCCAGTTTGCTTGGGTTAGTGTCTTTAGTTCTAGTAATCTATCACTAAAACATGCTTATATGAACTTCCCGAAATTAAGCATTGTATGTTGTATATCCCGGTATATAGAGTAAGAGTCATTATACAGTTTTATTCGAAATGATTGTCGGGATTTTAATCTATGCATTCAGATGCAACCCCGTGTGATTTCTTTCTGTGGGGTTACGTCAAGGATCAGGTTTATGTTCCTCCTCTTCCCGCAAGTATCCCGGAACTGAAGGTATGAATGAGAACCGCCATTTAAACCATCACCGCTAACATGCTACAAACAGTTTGGAATGAACTCAGTTATCGTGTTAATGTTTGTAGAATCACAAAGGGTGCACATGTAGAACACTTGTAAGGTAAATAACAAAAACTTGGAGTGTTGTTCTATTAAATAAAAAAAACACGTATGCTCCTATCTCAAGTGTATTGTGTATGACAAGTTGTTAAAACCACGGCTATCATTTCGAATAACCCTGTATACTCTATTGCAGTTTATTCAAATCTACCAATTTGATAAATCTTGAAAATGCATGTGAATATTTTGCTATCAAGTCGCTGTTGGTGTTTGTGACAAACACAACGTATTGCAGTGGGCAGAACGTCAAAATAGGAAGACGTCATTCGCTAATCTTCATATTTTCAAGGAGCGCGTACCGGCGGGGTAGCGTCTACTTAAACGACGAAAATAAAGAGACCAGGACGTATAGCGAAGAATAAAGAATTCACTATTTGGCCCACAGTATGAGGAAACCGGACTTCCACATCTAGAGTCACATGTAAATTAAGCTGAAAATTTGTTCTACCGCGATAACCGAAAATTCTTCTTTCTTCGAGACAGCAAATATACAGTCTGCAGAAACTCAGGAGTACAAATTTTAAGGACAAACTTCCCACCAATTTTGTAAGTTATACTTGCTAAAAATATAATCTAATCCTAAGTAATTTTAAGACGCCTGTTAAGCCATCGTTACGGATTATTTTGGGTGTTTTTTTTTCCTGCTTAACCAATAATCGCCGGCCCATCACTCTGCCCGACTCTCTTCCAGCGTCGCGTCGTACGCTGCGCGTCTGAGAGGTTTTAACCGTCGATGGCGGTAACTAGACAAATGATCGCAGTGATAATAACCTTTAGAAGGTCTAATAAAAACTCACTAGAGCGTCGGGGCGGCTCTGACCGGTCAAGTAAAAAAAACTGTATTTTTAACAAAGTTCCAGTATATCGAAATTTTACATCTGATTATGAATATATTTTATTGGGCATAGTGTCAATTGCGATTGCAGTCTTGATAGCAAATAGTGCCTATATTTTGTACATTTTTCTCTCTGTATGATTGTGAAGAGCATGAAGATGGCTTCCCTTAGGCTGAAAAATATAGCTGCGATTGTGGCTTTTAAAGCAGATAGTTGCCTTCGGCGCTTAATAATTGACAACATATAGCAGGGGTGTACATTTCCCGGGCGCGAGGTAGCTGCGTGGCGACTAAATTTCTTTTAAGGTGGCGCCTAGTACGTGAAGGCAACTCCTGGATATTAGGAAAGTTTATGCACCCCCGGCGTAGTGTTTATCACAAAAGAAACATACACGTGACTGGTTACGTTCGATAGTCATTGTAAGTTAGTAGTGGCAAAGTTCTTTATTTCAAAGCTCAGAATGCCCTAATTGGGCAATGAAAGATGAAAATTATGTCTGGTCTGTCTGGTTGATGACCAGGTAAAAGCATTAGTGCACTGTATCATGACGTTTTCTCATTTGACTATATACGTATATGATGAGTTCAATTACACTGTATACATAGTTTCAGGGTCCTAATACAGATAGTACAGTTGTTCATTATATTTCAGAAGTCGGTTGACCTACATGTTTATATTATTTCTGGCAGAATTATAACTCCACATACGAAATTGTAGAGGTGAGATTATTGTGATATTAGCCTGATTTATGTAAAACAATAAGATACGGCTAGCAACTAGAATAAGTTTATAAACCTAAAATTATAGTCACATATGTTACATATTATTTTACATTGATATTTTATACTTTAGTGTAATTACACAGCACACTTAGACATAATATAATGCCTACCATAGATTTAACTATAATAAGCTTAGACATAGCTTGGTAACAGCATGAACCCCTCATGTAACCTACACCGCCCAACCTTTCTGACAGATACGAGATCTCGTCCCCACTTTACCCCCTCCCTTCCCCATATAAACAGTCCATGTATGTTCTGTATACGTGCTTAATAAGTATTTCATGTACAACCTGAAGATGGCTATTATCAAACGCCGAAACATGTAGTTGTACCTTATGTAGAAAATACTTTATATTCTACCAATAAATATAGTTGTGTTAGACGGGTACACACACTCTACGTTAGTCATTTCATAGAACACAACGGGGATGACGAACCTCGTGATTCTGGCAGGAAGTTAGATGTCATAAACCCAGTTCAGTTGTATAGGGTTGTGACTTTCATATTGCGAGCCACGCAACTTTTGAACTTTGTCCATCGCCCATTGTTTCAGAAATACTACAGAGTACAAGAAATATGCTTTCGGAAAGTGGGTGTATGTTTGTATGCTGATTAAAGAGTTGGGAGATACTCGTTTTGGTCCGTTAGGTTGATAGATATACCCGTTGACTGATTAGAGTGTCTCTGTGTGACGGGTTCGGCTGAGTGTGTACCTCTCAAACTTTGTACCCGAGGACGGAAGCATCTGTTCTTGAAAACATTGTTTTCACCTTTGTATTAATTGCATTTTGGTAACGTTTGACCAAGGACAAATTCCAAGAGCTGAGTAGTTTTGAATTAAGCAAGACAGGCTTTCTTAGTTATGACGTAAAACATATGAACGTACACCTGTTAATTTATTCGAAAGTTATCTTGTTTGATGTAGATAGATATGGCCATGGTGTGTGTGTGTTTTCTAATGAATCGAGAATCAAGCAAACTGTAGGAGTGCTACAAGTTAGTTAAGGCAGTGCGTGATATATTGATAACTCTGTAACCTAAGTGTATAATTGGAACAATGTAGAAACCAATGGTTCTCACACGCACACACACATACACCGAACGCAGCGACACCAAATACTGACAGGCATGGGAATAATGAACGCATTTTGGAGTTGAAACGGACCGAAACCTAATCTTTGACAGATCGATTGAGGAGATGATAATGATGCTGACGATCATGAAGATGAATTCTTTCGACATATTCAAAGAAGTAGTAATGATAGTGACATTCTTACAAAAACTCCATGTTTAATGAAGCGAAAATTTATTTAATTCAATTTAGATATATTAAAACCGAAGGTTGCTTCTTATGGTAAAATTTTGCACCCTTTTGTGTTTATTGTTTGCTGCCTCGAGAAAGCTCTCGATGGTTGAGGCACATTGGGTTCATTTCATGACAAGAGCAGCGGCAGGCATGTGTGTGTGTGTGTGTGTAAGAGAGAGAGAGAGAGCGTTGTTTTGTGGTAATTATTTTGGTGAAAAAGAGACAGACTGTATTTGACTACTTCAGTACTAAAGCGATTCAAAGAAATTGCAAAGAAACGCTTTCTGAAGTTAAACATGATTCATCCTACAATTCTCGCAATATTTATAATTTCAATGCTATTTTAATTTGTTGGATTTGAATTCTTCTTTAAACGTTCCTTGCGAAGTAACAAAAGAGCGCTTTCTATGGAGGCGTGTCTGTCCCTCCCTCTGTGATCAAACATTCGGCGACTAAACTGTTCTTCGGATTCTCATGAAATTCAGTTGAGGACTTCTTTACAGAAGGGTGCAGAGCACGAGTTTTGTGAAAATCTGCTCATTGACAACCGTTCTTTAGTTAAGGGCTTCCATGAATTTATGCTCGTATTTTGCATACTGCTTGACCTATTTAAGTGACGTTTGGTGTAGAGATTCCCCTTACGATTGCGTGCAGTATTAATGAGTCTCGTGAAAATATGGGTATTGAAAGACATATTTACTTAGGGACGTAAATGCAACGCCTGTGTCTTACGCATTTTTCGGCCGATGTGAATCAAGTTTGGTTTAGTTGGTGTCCACAAAACTTTGTGTCAGTTTCGTGAATAACGGCGCAGTGAAAGACATTCTTTACATAGGGGCTTAATTGAATTACTATCTATACTTTTGACATACATATTCTGAATTAGTTGACATTCGTTGTCAGGGACCTGAATATTATGCGGTTCAGTTGCGAGAGTCATAGCACTCTGTGTTGAAAAGGCCAGACGTTTCTTACGTGCATAAAGTCAGTTACATTCACCCACGTACGGCGAACCCGTATGATAATCAGAAAATAAAGAACGCCCCGGTAAACTCTGTGTACAACACATCTCGGAGTGCGCCACTGGCAGTCTTGTATATTCTCCTTTCATTCCTCCTCGTTTTCTGCGTTTTTGTCTATGTTTCCGTTCACCATTTCCTTCTTCTATCGGAGAGGTTCTAACCTTGTGTTTGTAGCAGCCAGTCCCTAGGTAACTGTGGTGATAATACCTGTTTCTTAATGTGTTATTAATCTACTGAGAAGATGTTCTGTGCTCTGATAACACAGGTACACAAGCACCCACCTCGGTTCATATTGATATATCTGCAGTACAGCTTCAGCACTTCATTCTTATCGATTTCTGAAAGTTATAGAAAAAAGTGTGTGTGTTTTTTTTACTATAAGTCTTCCCACCTAATCCAACCTTCCGAAATTCTGTGTTTAACAATTGTCGTTTTTACCTAAGAAACTTTCAATAATGAAAATAACAGTTGTGGTGTAACTAACAGCTTATTCTTTGTTTAGTATTAAGAGATTCCTTGTTTTCAACTCGTTGTATGTCGCCATGACAATAAGTCTTTGTAATCCTGTGATGTTTTTACGAGCAGTTTTAACTAATGTAAGGTCCTCCTTATTAACACACGTGTTTCGATATCGAATTAAGCATAAAAAGCACATGATAGTCAACAGTACAAATATAATTGTATGGTTGATAGTTTATGCAGTTATAGCTTGCTGGGTTTTAGGCCTCGTGGCCTGTTCCGGGTGGATCCCATTAACAATCTAGAAATCTTTTGAGAGCTCGTCCTTGTCTTCGTGTATGCAGTTTAGAATTGTATTAACCAAGTGACGTACCTAACATAAAGTCATTTTAAATGTACACTTATGAATATAGGCCTACCTTATATTTGCGTCTTCTGTCGTTGCTTACTAATTTTGGTTCATGTTTTATATCTAACTTTTTTTTTATTTCGGTCAAGGAAACTATAGCCTGTTTACCAAATGTACCTCATAATTACTTACTTACTCCATGGAGCAGAATCCTTCTTGAGAAGCTAACTGGTTCTCAGCTAGTCAAGAAATTCCCCGTATTTTATGGAACCCGAAGGGTCATTACCGCATTCACAAGTGCCCTGTTCTTACCCTGTGTAAAAAAAAGATCAGTGCAAGTCAGAGGACTTCGTGATTGGGTCGTAACAAGATAAGTTTTACGGTGAGGAGTTGTTAGCACCTCGCCCAACACCCAAGCAGGAAGACCAGCTCTTGTCGGCTGTTCGCGTCTGCTTATTCAATATATTCGCAGCTACCCTCCATATTGGAGGGCGTTCCTCCATCCGCAACCGGAGGCCGCGCAGTGCCGTGGTAACTGCACCTCATACAGGAAATAATAACCCGCTCATTGATCTCTTTGTAAAACATTGTGAAGACCCGCCCCATCAGTGTGTATATGCCATCTTGTTTCAGATTCTTCGAAACCCTTGCTCTACGTTACGACAGACTGGCTTTATAATTCCTGTAATGCTTAATTGCACAAATATTTTGTTTCTCATTTGCCTTCTCACAATTTCTGGTGAAGATGCAATCGAAACTGACAGTCTAACCTACGAAGCCGGACTGCTGACCACTCAGCACGACTTCCAGTCAAGTAAGTGGAGTAACAATGAAAATAGTGCCACGCTCCTGTAAGTTAAGCGTACAGAATCTGCTGAGAAGGAACATCCTTAGAACTCATTGTATGTCCATATTCCGGGCTACCTCAGTGAATTAAATGAGCCTAGTGAGATATGTAAATTTACTGGAAGGTGCATTTCTTATCGAAATTTAGCCATTTCATTCCCAGATATTTTGGTACCTTCCTACTTTGAGTTCCGTGAACTAGATCAGAATCCAGAGCGATACTCACTTGTGCGTCGGCTAACAGTGAAGGCGTCTTCACTATTAGCTTCACTAAAAACTTACAAGATTAACGGGTACTTTACATTTCTGATCGTTTCTTGTTCAGTTCTTCGTAGAGTGAGAAATATTGCAGACAAAGTTGAGGAGAAAAAACACGCATTTTATATTCAAAAACTTTTTTTTTTCGAAAGTCTTGCCGTTTGTGAGATAATGTGGAAAAATATAATAAAGCCGGACAGGACTCAGGTGACAATATGGCGCATGCGCGTTGCATGCTGGATACCACAGACTACAGACACACAGAATGTGTAATACCTATTGCTTTTCCACTGCAGCAATGGTTGTAGGAACGTGCCTCAATGTTACATAATACTATATTACCCGTCTTGTTATAACCGAAGTAGAGAGTGCTTATGGCGCGATACGCGAGTTCTTATACAAAATACATTAAGTTTTATTGTATTATTTCTTTTTGGTGATTCTCCGGCTTCTGAATTTTATGTGCCGACGTTTCGGGACACTAGTCCGTTCCATCTTCATAGTGGTATAAGCAGGATGAGTAACCGGGATCTACCAACCAACCAAAGAGCTGGGCTCAGTAACAGACATCTTCAACTACAACTGGGATTGCGCTTGCGCTAACGATTTCCCGTCGCGGTTGAAGAACGCGACGTAGGCAAATTGAGGACCTTTGTACAAGAGGCAATAGGCCTTATGAGGGGACATAACTTTGGCTGGAAGGCTTTCTGAGGTTCGAACGCAGAATGTTCATATTTAAAGTTAATGTTAGACTATGTCGCGATGAAATTTAGCCGCCTTGCGGGGGAAGAGTGTGGGCCGCGCCTCGTCTATGCGTGTTGTATCTTGGCATTTGGCTTACAACTGAGGAAAAAAGCACGGAAGAAACCTCAGTCAGGGTAGTCTAAAAGTGCCAGTTGGGCACGATTCATTGCGTCAACACGGCCGCCTTGTGCGGTTAGTCAGAACAAGTTGTCGTCTCGATCCCCCTGCTTTACGGAACCCGGGTCAACGCTCGGTCAGAGAGATATCTGCCGAACTGCGAAATTAAGGGTTTCCCCACATCCGCTAAATTGGAGTCGAATCTCTCAATTAGAGGTCTGATGTGGTCGGTAAATAAATAACCCTTAAATGCTCATGAATATGCTTATTACCAGTAAACCAAAGTGCATTGGTAGCAATGCGAAGACACTTGTACTGAAGCACTTGCAGTTTCCTGATATGTACAGCAGAACTCCATTCCTGATGGAGAGACCACTTTCTTTCTCACCTGATCGATATGAGTCGACCAGGTAAGCCGTGTATCTAGGGTCACCCCCAAGAAAACGGGCGGCATCTACCCAGTGGGTTGATCGGGTGATCCGAAAAGTCGGCACATAAAATTCAGAAGCCGAAGAATCACCCAAAAGAAAAATACAGCATTCAGAACACGGCGAAAGTTTGAAATCGTGAACATTACGTTGTTTTGTCTTAACGGATTAATGGATGTTATTATAAACCTCATCTGAAAGAAAAAGGAGAGCGAATCGGATTGAATGGGAAAGGATTAAAGATTTCTCGAGATAGAAATGGCTATAATTATAGCTACTTATATCTCGACCGATCTATAAGTGTTGAAATAATGGACGAGTCGATTGGATTCATGTGATTCAGGTGAGAGGCCAGCAATGGGCTTAGGCTGGTAACTGGAAGCGTTCCCAATTTAGCAAGCAAGAACTCTGCATTTTCCTATCTATATCTTGTATGCTTTTCGAAAGAAATAGGAATTGTTGACCTCAACAGCACCAAGCAATTTTTCTCTGTAGTAAAAGAGCAGATTGTTCTGTGCGAGTAAGGATTAATGTCAATACCATTGGTTAGATAAAAGATTAAGTATTTACAATCGATTCACTGCACTGATTATTGATTGTAAATAGAAAGGAAACTTTAAAACTACGGTAGTGCTGCTTTCGCATTTCAGACAAAGTTTGTAACCCACTCCCATGATATGACTTTGCCTCTTGAATTAAAAAGTGTATTTTCTCCTTTCTAGATGTTGCTTGAACTCGATCTTCAGTGTACGTCACAAGAAGGTAAGACTGTAATTGACGCCAAGGCGTTTCTTCTTTCTTTCTTTCTTTCTTTCTTATTCTTGACAACTACCTACTTACTGTAGGTGTGGGGGCTATTGTTGCACCTGATTGCAGTCATTAATACACACACACACCAAACTCAGTAGGAGTCTTCCGGACGAGGGATCGACCGGTCTTACAGACCTCTACATGGCAACACACAAAACTCATAAAATACAGACACCCACGCCCCTGGCGGGTTTCGAATCCGCAGTCCCGGCAAGCGAGCGGCCACAGGGATCGGCCTGCAAAGGTGTTTCACGTTGCGCGGTGCACATTCACCAGGATGCAATATCCGTAATAATTTTTCTACTGGAGGGCTTTATCATTGTGTTCAGAGAAGCTTCTTAGACAGAAATGATGCGTACGCTTCATGCTTTCATCAGTTTTGAATAGATGTTAAATACTTTATGGCGAGTTTTTCCCATCATTATCGTATTTAATGTTATCGGCACTACCAGCCGTTCAACTTGGTTCCAGTGTGTTTTTCGAAGATACCCTTAGCTACGTCTAATGATCCTCTGTACCTAACCTTTCCTATTATAGCCCCGTACACCTAACAATAAACTTCAGAAATGTCATACATTACACTTCGTGTCAGACCATGTATTATTGTGAAAGTATTCCCTGTGTAATATCCTTGGTTTGAAACTAACGCATGATGAAGGCAACAAGTTGGAAACATTCGGTGTGATTGACATTTGGTGTTTGTGTTAATAACTAGCACAGAGTCCGTTGAAATTTCATCCATAAGTTATTGTGGTCATAAAAATAATCATTGAATCTGGAGCATAAGGTCTATCAGTACACTGTGTCTATGCACATGCAATGTCTTTTGCGTATACAGTTTGATAATCATGCCTAACCTCAATACCAGTTTGGTAAAACAGAACAGTGTTGAATCTCAATGTACGACACTGTGTGCTTTCGGATTCTTCCTCAGACGATATTTGAGTAACTGAGCTTCACTGCAATTTTAACATTGATAAAAATTATAGGTATAATCATTTGAAACGACAGACAAGTGATGTTTTATTGTGACAGTAAATATAGTTCCATACCTTATCCTTCTATTCCACTTAATCGGAATTATATTGGGGTAATCTGGCATAGAAGTGTCCTGGAAAGTTGTCACGTAAAATAGGACAGTTTTAACCTATCAACAGTGTTCAAATAATAATTGAACGTCGTTCATTTTGCACAAAGTATTATGTAGGTAAACTCTGAATATAAATAAATATATGTTATCCATTCTGTTAGATTTTATATGTTGTAGTAATTACTAAATGCAGTCACGTTGCAGTTAGTGTTTGGTACGAGAACTGTGTTCATCAGTTCAGTACCAGCCTTTTAGCTTCGGCAATGATATCTTTGCCGTCGTGCATTTGTACGGACAAGAACATATTTATTTATTTCTAACGTCCCACCCAGTGAGTGTCAGTTTAGTGTACCTTGAACAGTGACATATGGGTTTGGACTTAAGTGGTCATAAGGAATTTTACAAACTTTTCGATGTATACACGAAGGTTGGCTGTTGCTTTATGCTTATAAAACTGAATACAAACATGAGCCAACTTCTTGCACGACTTCCTATACATCTTACAGACAAAATTGTGTTTTAATGTGCAAGAATTTGCAGGCTTTGTCTTGTATTTCGTTACACGGAGCAGCTGGGCTTGTCAGTGTGGTATTTGTTAGGTCTATTAACCACAAAATTATTTTAGTGGTAGGTTCCTAAAGTTGTTCGAGAGATTTGAGGTGTTCGGGCCCAGTCTTCTAGGGTACGACGTTCTGTAGTTTCGTAGATACGCACCAGTGTTTCGAGGGTAACTTACAGCCTCCATTTTCTGGCTACGCCAAAAGTTGCCCCGAAACTTCAGTGCCAGTTCACTACACTATGCGAGCTCTCATCCCACGGGACCATAATCGTCAAAACTGGCAGTGTTGATTAAATGTAATCCATAATTGACTGGAAGGTGAACACTATTTTTCTTTGTTTCGAAAATTAGTTCCTTATTTTATAAAATGGCTTAATCGTGTGTAACGAAAATTTAAACGTTTGTTAAGGTCTGCAGATTTCATCTGAACCATTTATCCTCATGAATAAAATTGAAAGGCGGTCTGGGTGGCCGCCTATATAGCGCGAAGTGATTATATTTCAGTTGAAAATATGCGTTTAAAAATTAAAGGAAAAAGGTGCAAAATATTTTGTTTGCTAGAAACTTTGTTTAACGTCGGCCCTGGGATGCCAGGTTCTAGTTCCATTTCTAACGACATTTAACGAAATATAAGGCAAGTGATTTCTGGCTGTGTAGTGTGTTACGTTTGTTTTAGGTTTGGTATTTTCTCTAAAACTTTACCATTAGCGATAAATGAATACCAGGACTAAGAGGATTGCAAAATCGCAAAGAGCGCGTTAAAACGCCTGGAATTTCTGTAGATGCACTCCACGTTGCACTACACGTATCCACAGTTTTTTTTTCTTCTCTCTGTTCATATGAATGTAGGGATTAAATTTATGTTACGCTGCTGTTCACAGTGTTGTGTATTCGTACTCACGCATTCAAGCCAGTGCAGAGTTGTAATAAAGTTATGATTACTCCACAGAACGGATAACTTTGCTGCAGGAATCAGACATCCATGCGGTAGCTTCGTTGCACAGTACAGCGTCCGTAGTTCACCTGTAGCATGCTTGCAGTGTCTAGCTCACTATGAATTTTATTCAGCAGATAGTTAACATAGAAGTGATACAAAATCTGGGCCGTAGTGATTAAGCCAAGAGGAGGGTAGAACGTAATTGATCCGGTTGGCATGTCCGGAAATGTTTACCGGTATTGATTTCACAGATGTGAAGGAAGTGTCGTTATACTATGATACAAGTTTGTGCCTGCTGAACTACTGTAATACATTCCTTGTGGCCCTCACAGGTGGCGTCCAACTTCTGAGGTAAGATTTTGCTCATTTTCTCATACGGTAATTGTTAATGCATTTTTTTTTTTTTTTGCTGTATGTCGGACATGCAACAATGTTGGAGGTCTTGCATGTTCAATTAGTTTGTGAGTAATTAAAAGTGACCACACTTTGGGTAATAAGTTAACTTTTGAACGTTATGATCCGCTTAATATACCCACAATTTCCTTACCTCGCAAGTTATATTTCATAAACCTGGAGCGTGAATGTAAACGTAGTAATTACAGGGAAACACGGTAATACTCCGAAACATGTTATACATACTGTCAGTGTGACAAAACCACACGGAGTATGATGTAGATTAAGTTCAGATACTGTAAGGTAGGACAGGGATAGAGTGGGATTAGGTTAGGTTACATTAGGTTAGGGTAGGTTACCTTAGGTTAGCATACCTTAGCCTGGGTTAGCTGATGTTTCTTTTGGTTAGGTTATGATCAGGTAGAATAGGGCAGTATACGGTGCAGTAGTGTTATGTTTGGAGGTTTATTCTGTACTGTGACTAGCCAAGTTCATGCTTCTAACTGCTTCCATGAACTTGAAAATCAAATCATTATTTTAAGCTGTAATGCCATTATACACTTCTGTAGCAGAATTTGCATTTTGTGCAGTGCAAAGTGGGATCAGATCACTTTTGAGAATTTGTTGCAGTAAATTTTTTTGGCAGGCTTATCTCTGAATTCCATAAAAATGTTACAGTAGTACAGTTTTTGTAAGTATATAAATATATATTTAGTAATTTCAGCTTTAGTAGCTTCAGTTACAGAGAACATGTATTGAAGGAATACTTAATGTGCATACTGCCCACAATAAAAACTATTCAGGAGGTAATTAATTTAGAGTGGCACAAGATTCTTGTCATGTTGACTGATAATCAAGAAAGTGGTAGGATATAATCACATCCTTGTATCTTAATGAAATGTGATTATACTGTGATAAAGTGAGATGAGATTGTGCCAGCAGGACTGTCAGCACAACAATGATTTTTCCTTGTGGATCTAAAACTATGTAAGGTGCTCCAGGCAGAGCTAATGAAGCCTAGTTTACTGCTGGAAGAAGTACCCAAATTTCTTCACTTTGTGAATAGACAAAATGTAAACATACAATGTGCATGGGAGGATGAGTGTGAGTATGTGTGTCTGTCTGTGTTTGTGCATAGTTACTGTTTATGATATCATACCACATTTGTTGTTCCATATTCATATTCCTAGCCTACCATCAGTACTGTGTTCTTTACATTGTCAGCACCACTAAAGACACCACAGGAAACTCTGGAAAGTGTAAAGAAAGTGTTATTTTAGTTGCTACTGAGTACCTTAGCAGAGAAGTCTGCACACTGAGGTCTTCATTTTTCCCATACCACTGGACATATAAAGGAGCACTGCATTTTCCCCAGGTGGGGTAGGAATTACATACATGGACTTTTTACCTGTATCATCTCAAGTGTGCTGATTTGGGTGTTCTGTGAATTATGAGTTTTCACAGATTGAAAAGCACATTATGTGTTATGGACAGAAGTATATAGAGTTATTAACATAATATTTGCTTTAAGGAATTTTAAAATAAAGAAAATAAATGTAAGGAATTAATTTCATAAAAAAAAGACTGATTAGAAATTCAGGTACAGTATATAAGTGCATGTGTGAAATACTGTGCATTCTAAGTAGAAGTGGAAAATTCAGTTACATGCATGATTACTCTTGTGGACAGTATCCACTGTTGTGCTTAACAGAGGACATTGTATAAAATATGTGGTGTTTATTTTAATATATCTAACTCCATGGGGCATCTTCAGCTAGTTGAGAAACTTGCAGCATTTTATTAACTGAAAGGTTCATTACCAGGTTCACGACAACTTGCCATTGATCCCAGTCCTCAGCCACATGAATCCAGCCCATTGCATTTATGTAGTACCAGTTTAATATTGTCCTCCCATATATGCCTAGACCTTCCAAGCAGTCTCTTTCCTTCACGTTTGACAACCAAAACCCTGTACACATTTCATTTCTTTTGCATGCATGCTACGTGTCCTGCCCATATAATCATATTGGATTTCATCACGACTAGAGCAGATGAGGGCTACAAACAGTGCATATCCACCTATCATCAAATGGATTTGTATAAATGCAATTAAAAATTAAATCACCTGACGTATTTTTCTTTGCTAATAATAACTGGGGCTAAACAAGTTGTGAAAGATGGCTTCTTTCCCCAGAAAAATACTGCTGGTTCAGATTAACAATGCTGTCTGAAAAACACTGAAAAAATATTGTATTCTTTACAAAAAAAATGCATACATATAAGTGTCATACATGTATTGTAGACATTTTATTTATAATATACACTCTTTGTGTTGCAGTCTCTTCCAGTGATAGTTACCTAACGATGTCATTTCTACAATTTTATGTACAGTTCTTTCAAAGTATGTGAGTGACGGGCAAGCTCCAACTTAAAGCTTGAACCTTTTACACATAGAGTACACCTAATGACCTTACACAATATAAGCATTTAAGAATATTCTCAAGATTTGTACTACAAACTACCTGCAAACACAATATTATGACACAGTCCAGTTCATTTCAATGGGCATTAAAAACATTTTGCATATAATCACAGACTGCTAATACATTTTGTCTCTACACTGTAGAACTTCCCTAATTCTGTTTTTAATGCCTGCCTATCATAACTTTTAAGGCTTCCTTGAAGTATTTTGCTGTTGGTGTTAATACCATAACTACAGAAATGTCATACGCATAATGGCAATTCTTCAGTAAATTTACTTAACTTCTAGCAAGGTACAATGAATAATTGTAATATTAATTGTGAAATTCCTTTCATATGTTCTTATTTAAAACCCATGCATGCATTACATTATTATTAATTTTAGGGACAAGTTCCCCCCATTTTTCTTCTTCTCCTCTTCCTAAGGATGATATGAAAACCATATGTAATGCAGAACTGCACATATACACAAAAGAAATGGAAAGATGTGCATTTGCACCATCCACCGACCAATGTTGTTAAGTGTAAAAACAAGGCTCACAGTACTAACAAATACGTAATAAAACACAGAATACTTAACATTCAAACCTGAGGATTTTTCACCTGAAGTATTTTAAAAGTTTTGTGAATACAGATCAGAAAACAGGAAAAAATTATGCTGTTACATAAAACAGGCTGTTTTAACAGACTGGCGTTTCTCAGCCTTTTTGAACCATGACCCAGATTAGGCCAATACCTTTGTCTTACAACCCCAGGAATCAGAAACAAAGATAGGTCTAAAATAACAAACATGAATTGGTGTAATATGTGTGACGTTATAATGATGTAATAAAATGAAGATAAACACTAGCATTTACATACTTCAGTATGAGCTCAAGTTTAGTACTGTAACTCCTCCTTTGGGTCTTAAATCTAGAGTTAGACACTGTGATCCAGTTAAGTATGAATTTTTCCATGTTTTGCAATGTATTTACCAATTGAGAATATTATGTGAACAGTACAATGTCTGTAGAAAAATGCTGATTTTGTTTGGCTGTTCAGATAACTTTTTGTTGAAGGGCTGGCAACCTGATAGTTAATGCTTTACGTAATTTTTTATAACATGACCCTGGTCAAGCTGATGTTGCTACAGTTTCATTACATGTGATCACATTTACAAAAATACTTCTTTTAATACACTTATCAAAGTAGTGTGAGTTAAAACACAATTACATTCATTGAATTGTTTTGTGATCCACTCCGAATAGCTTTATGACTCATGGGTTGAGAAACACTGTAATAGAGAGAAGCAAAATAAAATTCCCTTGGCTACTCTTACTCTAGGCCTTCAGTACTAAATTGCAACCAATCAAGTGGATTTTGGATTCAGACATATCTTGGACAGCCATGACTTTTCAATGAGACATACTTCATTTTACACGTTGTTCATACAACTCCTAAAACTGTATAATGTATTTCAGTGTGAGCATTACTGCATATGCAACGGCATGAAAAGATACGGGTAAAGCAGGTGAGAATCAATACCCAAAATCATGTGATAAATATAAATCAATAAATGCAATATATGCATAACTTCTCTAGACACATTTTTGGAGGCACAGCATTGCTGCATGGAGTAATGGTACATAATGACTAATTTAAAAACCTATAAGAAACAGTTTGTTTCAACAAAATATCAAACTTTACACATATATATATATATATACACACACACACACACACACATACATACATACATACATGCAGCAGTAAGGTTTGAGTACCACTGAAAGACATTCTGGTTAGAAGCAAGCTTAACACATTCTTTTATCTGATTTGTGGAGCACACTAAGCATTTAAATAGTCATATGGCCTAAACACTACTTACAGAAGTAATATAAATTTAATAATTTTAGAACTAATATGGGTACCATGAATTAAAGTTTAGCACCCCACATCAACTACTTTGGGAAGAATGTGATTTATGTTGACACATCATCTGCAATGCTGTTTCCACAGATTGCACATTTCATCCACAGGAACTTATCAGCAGGTCAAAGATGTAGTTGGCCTTATGATTAAGTAAAGACCATGCCATGGAAATACAGTGGAAAAGGGAGTTATAAATCAACATACTCAATCTCAGCACTAGGTCTGGTTGATTGGTTGGTTTCAGTCTCCACCTTCTTTATTTCTAGACAAACAGCCCCCAAACACAATGCTTGTAAGGCTGAGTGGGCCCCAGAACCAGTCTGGACATGGTGGTAAAGAGAAAATTTCATTTTCTGCAAGTAATTGAACCCTTGTCCATGCCCTACCCCTGTTTGCCATACTGGCTTGAAGCATCCTAGTTCATAATTTGTGAAAAGTAAAGCTGTTCAATGAGTCAGTATGGTGACATGAAATATTACTCTTCTGCATTGTTCTATAAGTTTAGGAGATTAAGCAAAATGTCCATCAACATCAGATATTAAGCACTGAGAAGCCTAACAAAAATGAAGCACTTTAAGTACAGTATTTTCTCACATTCAAAAACAGTCAGAAATGCATTATGTCAGCCTTTCTTTTTTAATACGAAATTTATTTATTTATTTATCAACATTTATAATTGATGGATTACTTCAAAACCACCTTCTTTCTACTTGATGACATGTTTTGTAGTGTGCTGTTCTTGGCTATATACTGTGTATGGAGTGCATGATGTTGCTCATATGTGTCTTAAGCCAGTTTGGTAGCAATGTCTGTTAACTGATGAAATTAGCACTTTTTTTTGTTGCCATAATATATGCTACCTTGTCTTTGTTTGTGTAATTAGAATAGTTCCCCCCCCCCCACCTAACAGTTCTGTAGCTGGAAAATTATGAAGTTTATTCTTTAACATCATTCGTACTGCTCTTCAGTATTTCTTTTTTGCCCCCTTATACTTATGTATGGTAAATTTGTTTATTTGCATTCGTGTTTCTTTGAAATTATGAAGGGCCCACTGTGTTTCAAGTATAAATGCTCTATAATTATGGCTAACTGAGGCTAAATACTACACACACACAAAATTTGGGACACCTTCTATAAAATATTACATATTAATTGAGGACATTAGAATAGTTACAACGATTGTACCATCATGCAGTTTTGCTGATTCTCATGTGACTCTTTTTTTGGAAGCATCTGATGTAAATTTCTTGATAGCATACTCTTCCAAAACTTGACTAGCTGTTCAATAAAGACATAATAACTGTCTTCATACATCAGTTTTATCTAGAACTTTTAAACGTTTGTAAGAAATAGGTATTTTAAATTCCACATATACATAAAGTCTGTAATGCCATATAGTACTCTGGTGGCATTGAAAAGTGGACTGGTTTGAGGATGCTGCTAGGTTGAAGAAAGCAAGGAATGTATTTAGAAGTATGGTGATGAAAGCTCTTTGAAAAGGCCACTTGGGAAACTGAGGAGATATGTAAGAATGGATCTTAGAGAAGTGGATTGTGAGGGTGGGAAACGGATGGAACTGGCTCAGCATCATGTCCAGAGGTGAGCTTGCGTATCAGTAGAGATTACCATTTAGACGCAGCTATCACTATTAATCAGTCCTTAAAATCTAATGCTGTAAAAGTATAATAGAACCTAAATAAAACTGATTTATATAAGAGAAGTGTAATAAATATGGGGACTAAATTATATAACAAACTTCCTGGGTACATAAAAGAAATAGATAGTTATAAGACCTTTAAGAAGGAACTGAAATCACTTCTTCTTCTGCATTCCTTTTACTCAGTGGAAGAATTTGTAGTTTTGTAACTATGTAACTTCATTAACTCTGTCTCTAATTTAAACTTTATTACACTATATATAAATGGTTCTGAAATCATTTGTAGAATACTATGTTCGTTGCTATTGGACTTATCTCACTTTATATATTGCTAGAAATTGATGAGTCCACAATCATATGTATGATATTTTGGACTAATAAACTAAACTAAACTAATGAATTTTATATACATGGGTCCATGCATTGTGAATCGAATTTAATAACTGTCCAACAAGATGCGACTTTATTCAGTTTATTACATCTCTGTAGGCAACTCTACATGTTTCAGGTGTTGACACCCATCATCAGGAGCTTGTACAACTGTAAATACAGCTTCTGGTATTGCTTAACTGGATCTACTACCATCCGCTCTTGTTGTTGAGTTAGAACTGATTCATGTGTATCATACGGTAAGTACGATACACATGAATACCTACCGTACAATACACATGAATCAGTTCCAAATCAACGAGAGCGGATGGTAGTAGATCCGGTTAATCAATACCAGAAGCTGTATTTACAGTTGTACAAGCTCCTGATGATGGGTATCAACACCTGAAACATGTAGAGCTGCCTACAGAAATGTAATAAACTGAATAAGTTGCATCTTTTTGGAAAATTATTAAATTAAACTAAACTAAATTAAGTATTATTGTGCATGATTATTCATAAGTGCATTTGGTCATGACATTTGTTTGTAAGTGGCAAGGGGGGCTATGATGGCTGGCAGACTTCACAACATGGCACAGGCTTTGTATTCTACACAGTGAGAAAGATTTTATTGACAGAGAAGATGTCTGAGTTTGAGATGTGACAGAAACTGCCAAGTATCTTGCCACACTTTGCCTTGTCCCCATACTTTCACACCCAGTATTTAAAAATATCAGTACTTATTCTTTAACATAATGACAACAGTTGAGTCTGCCTCAAGGATACAAGAAAATAGCATTACTTCCAGGCAGTTCACTCCGTGATCACAAATCTCGTAAAACACGTGATGTACTTCTTCTTCAGTGGCGCTACAGCCCGGGGTGAGCCTTTGCCTCCTTTACAATACGCCTCCAGGCCTCTCAATCCCTTGCTCTGTCTCTCCATTCATTTATTCCCATCTTTCTCAAGTCCATGGACACAACATCCAGCCATTTCATTTTTGGTCTTCCACTTCGTCTTGTTGCATACAGCTTTCCGTACAACATCTTTTTTGGAATTGCGGTGTCTTGCATTCTTTCTATGTGACCAAGCCATCGTATTCTTTGGCATTTAATGAACCTGACAATGTTCTCC
>Ga0136643_10004620_pt1 | contig 19099 bp, 9 predicted proteins | sample TergutLab28metaG_FD_96883 | JGI IMG/M metagenome (GOLD analysis project Ga0136643, IMG submission 96883) | Labiotermes labralis P1 segment gut microbial communities from Petit-Saut dam, French Guiana - Lab288 P1 (version 3) (version 3) | ecosystem: Host-associated > Arthropoda: Insects >...
TGCGAGCGGTAACTGTTCTTGGATGTGATAAATATTGTTTTGGTTTAGGAAAAATAACAGAAATGTAGTGGGTTATTTTTGTAATGGAAATATTTTACAAAGGTTTGCTACGTACAAAAAATGTGAAGGCAGACGTGTTCTGTGACATTCTTGTCAAATTTTCCTGTGTTGCCATGTGTATTTGCTGTTCTTTTCTTTATGATGCCCATTGAGATTTTGTGTTGAAAATGTGCTGAAAGTTGACACAATTGCATTGTATAAATATGTTTATTACCTTGTTGTATAGTTGTTGAGAATTTATTTTATGTTGTGGTTACCTGACATAGCACGTGTGGACTGATCTCATTAGTTTCCACTAACCAAATTTTGACATTTGTTTGTATGCTTATACCATATCTCTAATGTGTTAGCGTGAACTGCCCAGAATTTCTTCATATGGCACAAAATATCCATTTTTCCACTTTGAATGTTATCAGTCCATAATTAGGTAATTCAGCCCACACAAAGGAAACAAGAAAATTTAAAATTTTGGCTGCAGGCTGAATTTAACTGTTTGAAGATGAGATCCAGTGGGAGACTTTTATGAATACTGTCATGAATCTGCATGTTCCATAATAGCAGGGAAGTTATAGACCAGCTGTGGAATTTTTTAAGGGTGTAGAAATGGTGTAAAAGTCAATTGTGAGAAATTTGTAAAAAATATTCCTTAACTTTGTACCAAGAACCTGAAGGTCTTTGCTGCTGTTTTAATGAGTACATTTTATGTGGTGTGAACATAAATGGTGAATTTTTGTTATTTGAACAATCTGTGTATCCCATAAGTGGACTGACAGTTTATGATCAGCCAGTATTTGCAATGAGAACAGCTATGCAATATTCAATTTCAGAGTATTGTTCAAGCAACATTCTTGCTGAAGGAAGTACATTTGCTGTCCATAGATGGCACAGGTACAGTGACAATAGAAAGTGCAGTAACCCATAAACAGTATGGAACAAGTACAATGTAAATTATTAAAAAGAGAGAGAGTGTGATGGTGAGGTGGAGCTAGGGGCACCCTATCTTGCAGCATTCAAATGGCAAAATACATATTCATACATACACGATTGACACTCTAATAGGTTAATTATATGTAGTCATTTTTAAATATTCAAAACTTATGAAGCAAGTACAAGGAATGTGTGTATCTTTTAACCATAATTAAGTGCACCTGTTGACTCTGAGACTGCAGCAAAACCATGATTTTACATTCCCACATTTTACGTTTTCCAAGGTTTTATGCATTTTTTGTACAGTCCCAGTCAGTTGCCCAAAAGAACAGTGTTATTTTACACTTTTCCAGATTTTACACCGTTTGGGTGGTCTCTATTAATATGTAATATCGTGGTTTTGCTTTTGATGCTAAATTGTTTTTTCTGGCGCTACGACTTTTCCAGTTGCGCTATGCACATTTCAGAAAACCTGTAAGGCTAGCAGTTGTTCTGTGTAGATTGTACTGGCTGCTTATATTAACATTGTGTGCAGCTGAATTGGACTGAATATGCTGTGGGCTATTGTCAGTGATACTCCGTAATTAAGAAGTGTATTATTCACGTGCAGGGACCACGGTAGCACAGTGGTTAAGGTAATATGCTACAAATCGGAAGGTCACTAGTTCGATCCCAGCTGGTGTAATTGGACTTTTCATTGACATAAAATCCTTCCAATTGCACTATGGCCTTGGGGTCGACTCAGCCTCTAACAGAAATGAGTACCAGGAGTATTTCCTGGGGGTAAAGGCGGCCGGTACATAAGGCTGACAACCTTACCACCATCTTGTGCCATTGTAATGATATCTGGAAACCTTAACTTCCAGGAACCCTCTGGGCCACTCCAGGCCTGTAATGGGACTGCTTATTATTCACATGCAAGAGGTAGTGTCTCCAGTCTCTTAATTGGATTTGTGCATGATTCTAAGTTCTAATACTAACAGTTTTCCTTTGTAGGAAAATATCTGTTTGCTGCTTGATGAATCTGCTGCCCATTAGCCCACACTTCATTGTGGAGTGAAATAAACAAAATAACAGTGTCAGTTTTGCTGGGTATGTGGCATCAATGTAATTGCATAACGTAAACCACTTGACTTAGGAATCAGGTGACCAATGTGACTTTTTTTTCAGTTTAGGTGGTTGTCAGTTTGTGAACTAAGAGATTTTGTGTTTACTTTCTCTTTTGCTATTATAAATTTGGCAGTGTATGAGGTTAGTCCAATGTTGTGCCTAGACAGTGGTTGTATGATTAAGGATTAGTAAATGTTGACTGTTGGTTAGCATGTGTTCTGTTGTTCTATATATACCTGGATGATCCCATGTTTGGAATAAGGTTATGCTGTGGAGTGACATATGAGGAATGGTACACTTGACAGAACCAGCACTGTATAGAAATTTAAATGGTTTTGGATAAAAGAAAGTAAGAAGATATACTTCAGTTTGGAGTTTAGGCAAAACTTATTGTGTGAACTGTTATTATGTGTGTATTGACATATCCAGAGTTTTATTTCAACCTTCCACCTTCAATTCACCATTTGAATCTTAATACTGATGACCGTGCTGCTCAGTAACTTCTTGTCTCTGTAGCCTTAGGCAAGGCATTCAGGATTTGTTAAACTCTCGACATCATCTGAAATTTCTTTTTCAGTGCGAGTGATAGGAGACCTTTATAAGTGTCAGTGCTTACTGGAAATTGTGCATCACTGAGCACTGTATAATAAATATACAGGAGTTTCTGGGTGAGCAGAGGTCCATGACTCTGAATAGCTGCTGGAAGAAGCTTTGTCTCAAATTATTTAATGACCTTGGGGGTTCTCCAACCAGCTTGCTGAAGTAAGTAGCCATCTTTTTGTTAGTCTGTGAAGTTCAAGCGAAAGGAGGGTGATATCCAGGCAGTAACTGACTGTCATACTGCTGAGTTAAATGAGGAGGACCTTGAATAGCTAACAGCACTCTATGAACAAGGGGACAAAGACCTTTCTGACATGTAGGAGAGACCTTAAACTGATTGCTAGTGCTCTGGAGAAAGGCCTCTGGATGGTAGTCATGCATTTTATTTAAGTTGACTGTTTCACAGCAAAGTGCCTGCAACTTAAGCATGAAATGGAGGCTGTTATGGCACCACACACCGAGGTGTCAAGGGCATACAGAAAAGGCCAAGGAATGAGAGATCACCTCCTTTACTGGAGTAAGTCTCTCTCCTCCTCTGCTGTGTATTCTGCATCATTTGTTTACCATGGCAACTTTTAGCCAGGAATACTGACATCTTCCCAGTTAACATAAACACACAGTAAACATAAACACTATTTTCATGTTTATTAGTCACTATTTACATGTGTCCTAGTTACTGTGATTTGCATGCCTTTGGTCACCCTAGTCCCATTTTTTGCATAAAGCATTAAGTTTCAATATCATAGTTTTACTGTTTCTGACCGTTTTGAAGAACGTAAGTCCTACAAACAGCAAGGGTGTTCTGTACATATAGAAAAGTCGTGTAAAATGGACGACACTAACATCGTATGTTGTGAGTGTGAGGAATGTTAGATTTATTTGCTATTAGAAGTGGTGAAGACAAAAAAGTGTTCTTTCCCTGCTGTTATTTAACTTGTATTGCATGGAATATGTAACAAAATTCACGTGAAGATAGTTATCTTTGAATATTCCTTGTTGGGTTCCAATTTTTATGGTGAACAGATGCCATTTTACAGAATATTCCTGTAATGTTGCAGGCATAACTTCCCATGAGCCTACATAAGTGGAGACAAAAATATACTTTTGTTCCACGAGTACTTAATAAATTACATGATAAAAGACAAGAGATATAAAAATGAACATGGATTAGAAAGGGAAGTGCATATTTATACATTTTTTAATAGCAGAACAAAACAATTTTAAAGATTATAGCATGACACCGATTTGTGGCAATGTAATTATTGTGTTGAGCATAGGGAAATGCTGCTTAAACTTCAGTCAGTTTTGGTGTGGTTTATTGAGTTACAGGCAACTAGTAACTGGAGTGTGTGGATATGTGCTGCAGTTTACATGCTTTTGTGTGACCGTCTTATTTGTTTGCATGTTGTAAGTTAGTTCATTTGTTTTCAGGTGTTGTGTAATAGATATTGTTATTCTTGGATAGAGAACATTGTCCAAGGACCCTGATTTCATTCTGGTCCATATATTGGTGAACTACTGCATTAACACATACACTCTGGGGTGGCAAATAAGCATGGTTCAGTGGGGTAACACCAGAATGTTTGGTTCATAATCATATTCTTGGTTAAGGTGGATGGCACAAGAAGCTCCAGTTTGAGATTATATTTTTCATTCAGACAGAAGGCACAAGGCATTTTGATTTGAAATTATTTTCAGTTGTTACACTGACTGTATTTGATTTCTATAAAGTGTACTGTGACCTGGGAAATTTTTTCAGCTGCAAGGTTAGCTTTGTTCAAAAAACTTTAAATTAATATAAGACTTGCTTCTGTAATGCAAATTTTCATTGGTATAAGTTTAGAGGTTGTCATGGCAGTAGGTATTCAGATTGTGGTCTACTGGCTTGTAACATGGTATAGTCTTGTCAGTGGTAACAGACTTTTGGAGGAATGTCAAAGTGCCTTTGACCCTGAAGATTGTAACAGCTAGTTCCCTCAGGATGTTGGTGTTCACCTACAAGCTGACACAGTATCACAACCCAAGAGATTACAGTTTGAAGTTGTCACTGGAATTAAGTATGCAAAGGTGTTATATAGTAAGACCAGTTCATTAGTCATGCATGGACAACATACAAGTAGATTTTGTATATATTTACAAATAATATGTAAAACAATGTGAAATGTAAATATATCTAAGAACAGTAATATAAAGCATTCTGTGAACTGACCATAATCAATTTTTTGTATTATGCATAACTTTATAACTGGTGTCTCAGAAAGCAGTGTGCTACCCATACCATGTTTCTTCCGAAAGAGGTAAGCAGTGTGGTGTATTTTTGCACACATTTATAACAGTTATTTGCATCTCAGTATTGTGTTTCTTGCAGTTTATGGTGAAAACTTTGCTGGTTAAAATTTAAATTTCTTTTGTGACAGTTATGCTGTACACACTACAACTATTTAAACAGAAAATACAACAATTGTAACAGCACACTGTGATGTCTCTGTAAAAAAACTGATGACAACTTTGGACTAGCAATGTACTCCAGAAGTGCTGGATTACTGCTGTGGTGTCCCTTTGACATATGACCTTTGAGAGGCGTGGAACGTTCTCTTTTCTGAAAGACTCCAGTCATATTACTGTGAGACATCATAACTTAATGCAGAGATCTGTGTTATGACTGAAACAGTTACAGTATATGTAGGAAAATATGTTTTTAATCTAACAATTAAACTATGTTCATGTTGTGCTAATGAATCCCTGGTGCACCTAGTCGATCATGTTACCATAACATCACACCCTTCACAGCTTGCGCAGAGCGTCGAGCAAGATCTGTATTTCATGGCTTATATTCTCCACCAGTCCTTCAACTTGAGGCTTAGAATCCAGTAGCTCAATGCTCTGAGTATAGGGATTGTAACGGACTCCAAACTGACGAGGAATTGTGTTGGCATATTTTCTGAAAATTAAATGTGTGCTATATTTCAATTTCATATATGTGACTGTATGGGCTGGGCTAGTTCAGTCAGTGGAGTGACTAGCTGCAGTTAGATGACTAGAGTTTCTTTTGTTCATGGGTGGAATCATCATTTTTGCTGCAGGAACTTTAGTTCTTGTGAATTGATGCTAGATGATGTGTTGTTAGGTAGGTCATGCCATGACTTGGGTGGCTAGTTGCCAGCTGCTCACTATGGAGGCCTGAGTTCAATGCCAGGCCATTCAGTATGAGATTTGTGGTTGACAAAGTGGCACTGGGACAGGTTTTTCTCTGAGCACTTCTGTCAGTATCATTATGCCAGTAATGTACTGGGCTGACATGACTGGGGGGAACAAAATTTGGAATTTTGATAAACAAATGAATTTTTAAATTTTTGTAACAGGGAAGGGTTAAAGGTACTCTGCTTGTGTATATGAAAAGCACCCTGTCATGACACATGATAAGTTGCATGTTATACAACTATATTGATAATTGGCTTTGTATTTATGTTTCTTTGTAGATCATAAAGTCCAACACATGTTCTTGGTTACTGTCACAATAGGCATATGTAGTACATGTATGTTCCATGTAAACGTGATGCTAGGGATGCTGTGTAGAAGTTCTTATTCTGTAAATTATGTGTTTTTGTACATATTGTCCGGCATTGAGAAATATTTTTGCCTGCATTTCTATTCTTTGTTACAAAATGTCTCATAGTTCTGCAACAGGTTTTCTAGACTGCCCAAAGTATGTTGCAGAAGGATTTTTGTGTAGAAATACAGTATATTCATGATTAGCCAAGTGACTGCAAACTGAATTGTGTGTGCCAAACTTCCAGCATATGACTGATGCAGACATTGTCAGTACCATTGCAAAAAGTGAAGATGAGGTAGAAGAGAAAAATAGTGTGCATATCAATCACAGTGCATAACACTTTGCTATAGTATGTTGATCAATGAAGCTTTCAATATAATATTCCTACAGCTGCAAGAGAAATGTGAACTACCATGAAGAGAAGTGTCAGCATCTGTCAGCAACAAACAAACAAATAGTAGAGACTGTTTCTTAAAATCAATACAGTAAAAAACCACTGTAGGTTTAAGTAATTTGCAACATGTTGTGATATCTTTGATGATCTATGTTTTGTATTATTTGTTCATTGTTTTCTTTCATTTTTGGAAGTACGTTGTATTTGCTGTAGATACAGGCTGCCAGAAGAGGTGTAGCATAATAGAGCCTGGCTCCATTTTCATTTTCTAGCAAGAGGTGAAAGTTTTTATTCTGTGGGATGCAATAGATCAGATTTGTCTTTACTAGTAGGTGCTGAAGCAGACACTCAGTGATTTTGACTGCATTGTCTGGTTACAAGATGCTGTGTTTATCCAAATATAAGACTACTCTGCATATAAGGCAACCCCATCTACCTTTAATCTTCAGTGTTCAGGAAATTGCTTGTACACAACATGCTTAACTCTGTGTGATTATAAAGCAACCCCACTAGGAGAAAATTCATGTCATTATGGAACGCAGATTGCAGAGGCATACTATGTTTCTGTCTCCAAGTAAAGGTGAAAGATACTTGTTTTGTGTGGCTCATTATCAACTGCAAGTCTTTGTCACCAATTACAGAAACAAGGTTATTGAATTCAGTGGTGCTGAATTTTGGTGGGGGGACATCTTTGCAATACAAGCCCACTTATAACCAGTTTTGAATTTGGGCTTTGTTTAGACTAACTAGTGTAATGACTGCAAACTAAAAATTCAGCCTATCTGGAATTTGGGGCTTATGTATGCTGTCACTATTTCAAACACAAATTCAATATAATACTAAGTAACTGAACACTTATTTGGTCTCTACTATCAAAGTGTGTGTTTGAAGGACTGTGGAAGAGTAAATGCTCTGCTTACGTCATCTTCTCTTTGGCATTCTCGAAGCTCTCAGCTACAAAGTATATAGGCTGGTATTCGGTAATCGGATACTTCTGAACTGCTGTTTTGAAAGGTTCAAATGGCTTCAGCTCAGGTTTGCCACTTAAACTGTACTGTAGCTCACCAAATGAAGAAAGCAGACCAGCTCCATATGCTTTGAGTTGTCCTTCTTGTCTGCATAGACCAAACTCAACTGTAAACCAGTAACACTGCAACAAAAACAATGTGGACTTAGTATGTGTGTAATAAGGATGAAATATAAATATTTTGTGGCCGGTTGTTATGTCAGACTTGGCATTCAATGGAAGGGAACAATAATGGAAAGAGAAATATTGCTTCTAACCCTATTAATGTGATTTCTTTTGTCGTGTCTTCAGAGTAATGCAAAGGGGGTTAATATACTGCTGGCGGCCTAGGCCTGTATATGTCAGGAATTTTATGGAATATTGAATTTTCAATGTATTTCCATTTGATACGTAACCAAATGAAATGGTAAAACCTTTGAGAATTTTATATCTTGATAATTAGTACTGGTTTTATATAGCCAAAAATTCCTGTATTCCAAAAGAACCTAGCAGTAAACACTATTCTGAGCGACTTAAATTCATGTACAGTAACTGTGGGAATTGTACAGTACCATTGTATTATCTGTTGACATGTATTTGTCATTAAAATTCATTTTGATTAGCCAAGTCTTGACATGTTTCAAACCATCTGGTTTATCCACAGGGATCATACATCACATGTAAGCTGTTTAGTTTACAAACTATTTGTTTCAATAATATGGACCTTAGTCATAATTTTCGTCAATCTTAATTCCTAAAACTCTCTGTGGTTATGTTGTTGATTCAATTCAGCCCTCTCTGAAAGATACAACTTCAATTAAGCAAATTCATAACTGTCAAGCAACATACATGAAAGATATCATCCAGCTAGAACGACCAAGTAATAATAATAATAATAATAATCTACAGCTTAAGAAGCGGCTGAAATATGATACACGGGCTCTCCGAACTACAGGCGGCAGGCCATCGCAGGTAATAGGCTTTAATACGTAATTTGGCCGAAAATCGGACATTTTATTAAGCCCCCGACATTAAAGTCTTGAAGAGATCTGCCCAACGATTTAGGGGCCGATAGGTTGTCCCGAACCGTAGGTAAGAAATTCCCAATACGCGCTGCGTAATAACCCAGAAGAGTGCAGCTCTCAAACGGTTTTTGAGTTGGGAGATGACAAAGCAAAAGTTCCCTAAATTTTCACGAGTTCTGTAAGATTTACGGAAGTAAAGTGTTCTGGGCATAAAGAATGTTGTAGTTCTCTCTACGCCTTTCGTTTGAATCTTTCGTCCTCGGTAATTATTTATACTCAAACGAAAGTTACGCTCAAGACGCAGACATAAATGCGTATGAGCATTAATGTAAAGAGTCAGGTACTTTTACAGATTTTTGCCAAAACTGAAATTGTTCCACGACGTTGGTGAAATTCTGCAATAATGAAATTTTGAAAAATATATGCAAGTGTTACACGTTGGTACTTTGGTCACAGACGGAGAGGCATACTTCCACATACAGCGTACGTTGTTGCTTTGTAAAGAACGTTCTTTGATAAGGCTTTGTCAAACTTTGGGTTAAATAAACTACTAAAGAGAATGCTGCTATTTATCCAGTTTCATACAAAACAAGAACTGTGTGTTTTTATGATTTTATAATTACTTCCTATGCCCATTAATCATATTACACTGTAAAGTACCACATAGATGGCGACTCTAAAAAGGGACATGCTGGAAGAGTGATACACAGAGTTCCTGCTTGTACATATGCACAGGTAAAATGGGTATAAATCTATTGCTGACCCAGTGGTCCAGAATGCAGGTATGTAGGCCTACTTTAGAAAGTACATGAAGTTGTGTGGTGTAAATTGTACTTTTTTAGCCTTTAATTTATCACATGGAACCAAACGAAATAATTGCGATAATTAGTTAATTACATTAATTTCTTTGCGCAGTTTTCTTTCTATATAAGAAATTTATTAAAATCTGTTATACCGTATTAAACACAGCAATGCTGATAAAGAGCTACGAAATGGGCTGCATTTCTAGAAAATACGTCAACCGATCCTTCAAAATTAATTCAAAATTTTCGAACGTATCCGTATTCATGGAAGACATATTTTCTCTCTATTGTTCGTGCAGAATGATCCCTACATGACGTACAGAAATTGTAATGGCGCTGCTTGAAGTAGTGTCCCGTCCACGAAAGAGCGCGCAATTCGAAGCAACTTTGGACATATTACAACATTGATTACGCACGATTAGTAACTTAAAAGTGACACAACAAGTCTGACAAAGTTATTGTGATGACTGGCGTAATAGTGATGGTAGTTCGTAACGTTCCAACGACAATAAAACAATACAGCGTTAACTGATGACATGTTAGGTTATCTATGCCATTCGGACTGAGGTTTCACTTCTGTGTCTTCTATGGACTGTAGTCTGGCGTTATATTCGTGCGCGGAATAAGGTTTTTGATCTGTGTATTTCCTACCCGCAGCTTATAAAAGGCAGGTAGCGTGCTATTCATTGCGTATTAATTTGTTTAAAATTTTGTACACAGATTATTAATTTACACAACTAAATGGTTTTCATAGTAGCTGAGATTTATATTGTAATCTTTTAAGTTATGACACCATGTAATCTGGTAGATGGATACCAGATCTTTAAAGAACATGTGGCCTTGAGTTTTAGAGCATGTGAAGACAATTTGTACCTATCAGACTGCACAGTTTTGTAACTCTGAAGCCGACAATTTGCATGACACAGCTGTGTTCCAACTGTAACTTGGTGCCTTCACTTGTGGGAAGATAAGATATTTTTTTCAGCCGAGATTGTATATAATTCGTGTCCATCACTCTCTCAAGTATCAATCCATTGGAGTTGTCATACCAGTTAATTTAACATTTTTGCACACAGATTTCATATTGTTATGCTCTTTGTCTACGCACGTATTCAGTTACATTACTAAACTATCTTCCTAGTAATGTGCCTAGGCTCAGAAGTGGAGATCCTGGACTGTTGTTCTGAATTCTAACATGCACAGTGTTCAGGTTTTCTTATGCTTAGTGTGCATAAAGCCATAGAATGAGCATGGCATAGGAAAGTCATGTACTTGCCCCACCTGAGTATTTCATCTCTGAATCTACTACACAGCCATTATAAAATTTGGTATTGTTAATCTGCACAAACTTTTGTCAGATATAATTTAGTCGTGACATGGAATAGTCCAACATGACTCCCCCTTCACTGAAGCACATAGTGAAGTTACCAGTTGTAAAAAACTTGTACACAGCATAATTTATAGCTTGTATTTACATCAGAACATTTCTGCAAACAAGAGAGGCATAAACTGATGGTGCAGCTGTGAATCAACACACAAAAAGTATTTTTCAAGAAAAGTGATTTAGAAGTTTAATTAACTGTAAAGTGTAAGACAGTGTTCAAGCAATGGTGGAAAATACAACACAGAGACAAAAATGTGTTCTGTGACTGTTTTCAGTGAAGTGTTTGTCTGCTTTGTATTAAAAAAAGTAAAATAAAAATAGTTGCACTTTTTTGACTACCGGAGTTTGGTAAAGATTAGTTTCCACAAGTAGTCTAGCAACCACAATGAAAATTGCTACCAATGCCAACCCTCCATGAAGATTTGACTGCAATTATCATGTTAGGAAAAGTATAAAAAGCTTAACAATTCTGGAGCATTTACCTGTAAACATCATAAAACTATTGTATTCTTTCTTTTTGATGATTTACTGGTCTCTGAATTTTATGTGCCGACATTTCAGAACACTGTGTCTGTTCCATCTTCACAGGCAGTGTAAGCAGGAAGAATATCCGGGATGAAATTGTTGGGGTATTTGAAATTAAGAACATAAAATTAATTTTGTTCAATTATTCCAAAATCTGCTTATAATATTGAATAAGTTATGTTCAAGGCTGCTTCTTGGTTTAAGTAACTCTTGCAAGAGTAGCTTTATCATACACTATTTAGAGGTTTTGTGTTCCTTAAGAATAACAGAATGGGGTGCTGTTGCTTAATTGTATATTGCTAAAAAGTTCACTTCAGATTCAAGGATTGTTGGTTAACACTTTTACTTCCAGGTATCTTGAGTGGCCATGTTGAGCTGAAGTTTCTCTTTTGGTGTACAGAGTGACACTAGGTCAGGCCTTTCTGTTGTGTTCTTTCATTCCCTCAGTCACAATAATTTTACCAATGCCTATACTTGTATTTACCTTTCTACTGTCATTGCTGTGTAATCTTAGTAACTGACAGCATTGCTAAGTGAAACTTTAAAACCATTCTGATGAAGAAAAAGGAACCATTCTGATGCCTAATTATACATGTAAAATATTTTTGGAATATTTATGGGTTGACTCTTTTTGGCATAACACCATGTGCATAACTGGATACTTACTTTAAACATGTGCCCAAAATTCATATCATTTATACTCAGACTGGAATTCACTGCAATTTTACTAACCGTAGCGAGCATTTCTATATATTCATCAGGTGCTCCGAGTGATGCAAGTCCAATCTCTTGTGAAAACTGTGCAAATGCAGGATCAGCAAGCAATGGAGCATGTCCAAGCAACTCGTGGCAAACATCAGGTTCTGGAGTATAGAGTGGGCAGCTAGAGTGTCGGATATACTGTGTGGAGTGGAACACACGGAATGCCAATCCTGCCAGGAAGTCCCGCGATGAGAGAAGACCTGCTACTGGCCGTAATGTGAATCCTGTACAGTCTGCAACATATGGTGAGTGCTATAAACACTCAGTATTATTGTGTTGTGTTGTATTTTATTGTATTATATTGTATGATTACCGTTGAAAGATTGACAGTTCCTATCTGGAACTACAGTTTCCCCTCATCCACCTGTACAACTTGCAGTCATGAGTGACACTTTGAAATCAAGATTTTGCTATACATGCACTCTACAAACTCTAAAAGCTGTGGAAAGACATCTTGACCGAATAAGCAGTGTAGTTGGAGGTAAGTGTGCAAGTTGCTCTTAATGTTGTTTATTGCTGCAATTTTTTGTGCTATCTGCTAACAATGGTTACTGCTACATAACAACAGCAGAATGAGAGATTTGCAACTCTTAGCTTCGTATATAAAGAGGAAGGGTATTTCATTCTGCCACTGAACACCACGGCTGTCATGGAAGTATTATTGCATTGGAAACCTGCATCTACTGGGATTTTAGAGATGTTTTCCTACTTACAATTAAACTTCCCTTATTGTACAGAACACTACCAATGTTGTGATCTATTTTTCTTGAAATGTTAGCAGTTTATTTATGAATACGGTCTTTCATTTCTTTCAAAGAACATGTGTTGCTCACATGAACTCCATTTTTCAGTGCCTTTGCAAATTATAACAAGGTGAATTCAGGGTAACAGATCTAGGTTGTGATATTCCATGAGTCATCAAGCATAAACCAAGTTCCTGTAATAATGGTCTTTTTGAGAGGGTCATGGCATTGTCCTGCATAAAGTAGCCACACATTTTCTCTCCTTGTGTTAATGTCATGAAGAATACTTTCAGAATGAATTGAACATAACAGCTGAAATGTATTATTTATCCAAGAAAAACACTGGTCCTATAATTTTGTGTGCATGTATTGCACATCAGACTCCAACTTTAAGGTCACGCACAGCTACTTCTTAAACTGCTTCAGGATTTTCATAACACCAATAAACCCTGTGCATTGCCAGCATCATTCTTCCCAATTTAGTTAAAAGTTCTCTTGCATGGGCTGTAACTTTGTATGGATGTAGCTTTAAAGAGTTTGTTTCCATGTAATCTGAAGCTTTTGACATGTCACTTTGAAGAACTGATAGGTACAAAGATTATTTGGGGCATACTTCCATTTTAGCCCCAATGTCATCCAATTTCTTTTTAGTTAAAATATGATTATTTATATATGATTATTTTTCCAGCTTTGAACCTGTTGTTTGAAATTTTTTCTTTATTTAACTGTACATTTTTCTTAGACACAGCACTGCTTATGTGGCTTATATTTTACAAAATTATAAGCATGAGTTGAAAGCTTTTACCAACTTCTTGGAACTTTGATTATCTGACCTTCTTTTGGCCGTTATTGTCTTGTGTTTAACTTGCATACTAAAAATTTACCGTTGTATCTGTGAAATACCAATTCTTTTTTGTTTTCGATCATTATCTGCACAAATATTGATGGATAAACTAAGATATACTGTTGTACCACAATTCCCATGGACAGACGCACTCAGTACATTGTTGAAAAAAGATGAATTATACATTTATGAATAGCCAAAACCGGAAATTGCTCTGTGGTACAGAAGTTTATATCCTACACTTTAGCAGCTGAAGTCATTACATTATTCAAAACTATGGAGCTTGATTTTGCTAAAATATCAGTTTGTTAATTTTCCATGACACAAGCACTAAGATCTAGAAAGAAACATTTTTGAAACCTTGAATTTACTTATGAGGGTAAAATCATACTCCTGTTATAAATACTTATCAAAACATAAGTCTATAAATATTAATACTTTAGATTATTCAACAGTGATGTCAAATGTTTGTGCACTTTTGACAAATGTGGCCAGTAGTTAGTCAGAATCACAGTACGGAAATAAATTGTGACTGCTTCCAAATGTTTTATTTTGGTATTATTACACAATATTCAGCAGCAGTGTAAAAAAATGCCATCATGTCAAAGAATATAATAATCTGGAGTGCCTCTTTGGTACTCAATATATTTTGAGACATGGGAAATTTTTCACATAATTCTTAACTTCATATGAATTTTATGTTTAATTTGCTCAGTATCTTTGTAGGCTCTCATGGCCATACCGAGACATTTTATATGATTGCCGCATAGTGATAATGACTTTTATTCATTTTATTTAATGTGATCAAGGCATTGTGATACTGACTTTTATGCACTTCTTTGCCATTTAGAACTTCATGGAGACTTTTGGTTGGATGTGCTGTCTTTCGTGGCTAAAGACAGAATTTCCAAGCTGAAAAGCCTTAATTGTGGAAGAACATTATTGATACAGAAGAGATATTATGTTCTGCAGAAATTTTTACAATACCTTATCATTTGAGACATTGTGTATTATCAGTTACATAGCTGTATTTTTTGTACACTGAAAAATATTTAATATGCATGCTGTTGCTTTATTATAATCACATTGTTAATTCATGCAAGAAAAGGAGAAATGGCTATGACAGTTATTTACAGACACATACAGAAGTTAGGTTTTTCTGTACAGTACATTTAAATCATGAATGGATCTTGTACCTTTGAGAAACTTTGACACATCCTCGAGCTGGGGGATGTTATCTTCCTGATAGCCACAGTTCTCTATAAGCAGAGGGAACACGTGGTTGTGTTCCTTGCAGGCATGAGTAGGGTACAGTTTTGTGAGTTCCCGGAACACTGCTCCCCACGTTGCCGTCTCCTCCTCTGTGTAATCAACATGCGGAAGAGGCTGTCCACTTTTATGGATAAAGACAGAGCACATTTTATCACACCATAACGAATACAGATATAAAATAGAGGATGAGAAAGTAAAGTTACAAGATATCTATATTCAAGTTATATTTTTTACATAAACTACCTGGAAAATTAGACTTCATTCATGTTGGACTGTCCAGATAAGTCGGTGTCTTTCAAAACAGATTTTGGAGAAATTCTTGTTCTTTGGAACTATTTTAAGTGGTTGTGGGGCCTGGTCCTTATTTTATGACTCAGAAATGACACAAAACTCAGATATCTAAGGGTAAAAATATATGGAACTTTACTTCTGTTCATAGAGCCTAGGGGCAGTTTAATTTTATCTTTAGCTTTATGGAAGTTGATTATTCGTTGATCTTGCTTCTAAGTTTATGCAAGTGTGTAAATGGTTATACACTTACTGCTTATAGTTGTAGGCAATATCTGCAAAGTATTTCCTTCGGGCTCTGTAAACAGGATCTGTGAATCCTGGATGATCTGCATCAAGCTCAGATCCGTAAGACAGAATTTGATTTGCAAACTTATCAAGGTCTCGTATACGGCGAGGAAACCATGGAACAGTATCTGAAAGGACACTTTTAGTTATAGTTTGATTTTTGTAATTTTGTCATAAGGATTGTAGGAAAGGGAAGGAAAAAAATTACTTATGTATAAAGTTTTTAATAATTTGATGTGCTTGTTTTTAACATTTGGTCGCTCAAATTGAGGGAGGAATGTAGCCTGGGGGGTGTTCGAGAATAGGGTGCTGATTAGGATATTTGGGCCTAAGAGGAACAAGGTAACAGGGGAGTGGTGAAGACTACATAGTGAGGAGCTTTATGAGCTGTACTCACGAAATATTATTCAGGTGATACTTCAAGAAGTATGTGATGAGCAGGACATGTGGCATGTAAGGGGGAGAGGAGGGGTGCTTACAGGATTTTTATTGAGAAACGTGATAAAAAGGAACCACTTGCAAGACCCAGGCATAGATGGGAGGATAATATTAAAATGGATCTTCAAGAAGTGGGAACGGGGCATGGACTGGATTGTTCTGGCTTAAGACAGGACCAGGTGATGGGCTGTTGTGAATATGGTAGTGAGCCTTTGGATTCCATAAAATGCAGGGAATTTCTTGACTAGCTGAAAACTTGTTAACTTCTCAAGAACGACTCCTCTCCATGTAGTTACTTAGTTAGTTAGTTAGTTTAGTGAAGTTTAGTTTAGTTAGTCAGCTAGCTAGCTTGTTAGTTATTGTTCACGTACAATTATTACAGGCCTTATTACGACAATACTTATGACCTACATATTAATACTAAGTTATGAATATTATTTTATTTAAATTGACATGTGTGTTATGCAACACATTTACTGTAATGATCTGTTGACAGTTTCTGTATCCTAAGGTCTTGTCCAATTAGGATCTATGGAATGTACTTCAAATAAATACACAAATAAACAAATAAATACAGAAGTAAGCTTCATATTCAAAAGGATCTGGTTTCAACCCAGAGGCGAGATATCGTGATATGGGCCCTGTTCCTCCAGATAAATGCTTGGACAGTACATTAAAGCAGGGCCATATTTAGATTTTTTCACCACATAAAATATGTAGATGAGGAAACATTAAAAAGTTCAAGGGAACAGTTGAGTAATAAGTAAGCCATTTACTGCTTCTGATCTGCAATGTCATCAAAACTAAGCTAAAATAGATAAGCCTGATAACCACTTGACTCTTATCCAAATTAAAAATTATACTTGAAGAACTTCATACGGCAATAAATAATTGAGAAATATTGAGCTAGCTGTCAAGTCATTTTATTATGTTGAATGGAACATACAGAAAATTTGGCAGCTGTAAATTTAGAGTATTACAGGCTTTAGACAATCATATTTCACTAATATCAGTTGCTAGACCTGTATGAAATAATTTCCTATATTTTTTGAGTATTAATTTAAAAACACACTTATGGAGAAAATTATTCTTTAACTTTTCTTCTGTTCACAGGCAATTTATTTGAACGTAGTCTTTTTATGAAATGAGCTGTGTAGTGAATTACATGTTATTTACTAATGTAATAACAATTACATGTTGCTTAAAACTTTTCAGAATTGTGCATTATGAAAAGATGATGGGCAGTAAATAAAATGAATTATTATCAGTCTCAAAACAACTGCCATTATTAGAAGACAGAGTTTATCTGTCTAATTGAGCAACATGTTTCATCCTAAATCAGGTCATCTTTAAAATAACATTGTTTTAACTTGGATGAGAGCCTGAAGATGACCTTACTTAGGTCAAAAGGTCTTGCTCATCTAATACTGGTACATTTGTGTATAGACTGATATTCATTTCATTTATTTGTATTGTTGACACACAAAGGGATGTCACATGTAAAGACAAGCTGTAATTGTATTTTTTATTCAATATCTTGCCTTATATAACAAGGTAGGCAATGTATGTGTAATGTAACATGGAGGTGCCTTTGCTAACCATTGTTGCAGGGGACAAGGAATAAGTATTATATATTCTGAGTGTGTGTCTGTAGCCTAGTTATACAACATGCAACACGCATGTGCTGTGTGATATTGTGATCTCTGGTTCTTCTGGCTCTATCATAATTTTCACATTATCTCATAAACTGTAGGATTTTCAGAAAAATGTGTGTTTTGACTTTTGCTATAACTGTTGTCTGAAACATTTTTCATTCCAAGAAAAATTCGGTGAGTTATTATCATAAACGTAGATAGTTGTTCGTGTGAAGTACCCATTATTCTTGTCAGATTTTGATCAAACTTGAATATCTTGATGGAGTTTTGAAAAATCTTCAAATATCAAATTTCATTAAAATCTGTCCTATAGAAACCGAGTTATTCCATGCAAACAGATGGAAGGAGGATGAACAGATGGACAGACATGACAAAGCTAATAGTCACTTTTTGCAATTTTGTGAATGCACCTAAAAATTAAATATAACAATTGGTCTGCAGGACCCTGCCTGCTTTCAACTGTGTGAGTTACAGGTTCCAGAACAACTTCCAGAAAATGTTTGTCATAACTTGTGTCCACACATGAACACACAGCACACATTAATCTCCGAGATTATTTTGCCTGTCTTCAAAGTTATTTTAAGTTTCTTTCAAGTTAGGGTTATCGGATTTTGTAAGTAAAATATATTTAAAATGCTAACATCTGCTCTGCCACGTTTTTCTGAAGACTATCAATCACAAATTAATTCTTTGACCCCTGAGTAACGACGAATGAGTACGTCATGAGTGAGCAATGTTCCATGGACAATAAAAATAATAAGAAATCCCCCCACCCATATTTTATTCTCCTGACCCAAAGGATGCAGACATGTGAATAATTCATGCAGAGTAGTATCAATAATTAATGTGTGATGAGAATTTAGTTATGTATTCATGACTGCATTCTGGGTATGGAAGGGATAAATCACATATCTAAGTGTCTTCTCACATTTGGATTATAGGAGATTTATGAAATGAAAATATTTTCTTTTAATTGTCAAAATTTTTTATTTCTAACTTTCTCTGTCCTGAGCTATTTAAATAACAAGAATTTCCCTGTGATAGTCCACTGCTTGACACTTGATAGTCAGAAGGAGAAGTTGCCTTCTCAAGCCTACCAGACATATTTTTCTCCATATAGTTTATTCCTTATATTGTTGATGTTCAAGAATTTTTAATACCTTTGTTGGTCTACAAACATTTATTAAATTTATTCAGGTCACTTCTCCATTTTGTATGATGACATACTATTAAACTGAAGCCATTCTGTAGATGGAGTGTGGGTAGACAAGATTCCCTAAATAATAGAATAAACATGTACAGAAAGGAAGAGCTGTAGGATTGACTGAGTTGTAGGAAGACCTGATTCCCAGTTGTATGGTGTGAATAAGCATTTAGAGTAATAAAGTGTTGTAGGAAGGGAAGACCTGGTTGTAGATGGAA
>Ga0136643_10004621_pt1 | contig 19098 bp, 15 predicted proteins | sample TergutLab28metaG_FD_96883 | JGI IMG/M metagenome (GOLD analysis project Ga0136643, IMG submission 96883) | Labiotermes labralis P1 segment gut microbial communities from Petit-Saut dam, French Guiana - Lab288 P1 (version 3) (version 3) | ecosystem: Host-associated > Arthropoda: Insects >...
AATAACAAAGAAAATGTAAGTGGGCTATGCACGCGAATGTTTGGAAAGGGAAGCCCCAATTAGGGAATTAAAAAGACAGGCCAATTTTTTTTTTTTTTTTTTTTATTATTATTTAAATTAAATAATGAACTTACAAGAAAAAGACTGTGCAGATGTTCAATGTATGTTGTAAGCATTATCCCTAAACAGGATAAGTCTACTAACACATTCTTTTCCACTGAATAGTATTTAGTTTTTTTATTTAATCCACCATTCTATATGATATTTCAACCTATTTCATAAAATATAGTGGTAGCATAATTTTAAAACTGGAGCCGAGTAATTTTTTATGTCCCTTTTCTAACTTCATAGATGCAAACAAATAAATTAATAACATATTCATCACAGATACAAAAATTTTTTTGAAATTTGTTGTCTTGGTGTTACTAGTAATGGAAAACCTGGGCATGCTAGTAACTGAAGGAAGCATAAAGTATGTAGGTCTTAATGTAAAATTCTTGTTATGTTTGCCCAATTTTAACTGAACTTGAGTTGTCTTGACAGATTTTAGTACCCCGTTTCCCCTTCCCCCAGTATAAAATGTCATAAACATCTGTACAGCAGGACCGTAGATGGTCCATGTGGACAGGCATGGTGCACCTTTTCACAGCTTTGTTCACATACCTAAAAACAGACAAAAATGTGAGGTAAAAAACATTTACAAGTATTCCATATGGTGTATATATTATCTAACATATATATGTTTTGTTATGTTCTGTCTTATTAAAGCATTTAGTTATAAAGAAATCTGGCGCATTTTAATAGGGTCGATCTTATATATAGAAAATTTTCGAAGGTGTCTGGACCAAACATGGCCAAGATAATACATGTAGTTCTGTGTAATGGTTACTGGATTCTTCATTGTTAAATCACAGTGAATATGAGGACACCATTGACTTTATGTTATAATTATTTTTTATCATATTTCTGCCTGTTTTTAATGTGACCCCTGTGGTTATTTTATCAGACAGTATACACGGACTATAATGAATTCATTACAACAACTAAACAACTTAATCTTTTACATGTATATGAACTTGCATATCTCAGCACCTTCATATCATATCTAACATATGTCTCCTCTTGATTGCCTTTGGTGCATGGGTTTGATGGTGATTTGGAAATTATTTGAAACCTGTAGCCAGGTACCAAGTAAAATTGTATTGACATAGATGTCATTGTCATTTATGTGATTTGTGAATATACTGGATTGTTTTGTTAACAAGAATTGAACATTTAGTTGAAAGTAAGGAAGAAACTCTCAGTGACAACAAGAGAAATGATGGTGAGGTCAGTGATGGCGATTACAGTGATAAATCAGTTCTTTGTTTATTTCAATACGACAGTCAGCAGCCAAATGGCGAAATGCAAAGCACAAGACCAGCATAAAATAAAGTGATACAACTTACTTAAGTGATGGGTCATAGCTAAAATCAGCAAAGAAAAATTTTACATAATTATAATGATGCAGTTGCACCCTTTATGAGGAATATAATGGGTATGAAATTACAACGGCCAATGTAAAATATGATTAAAGAGAAGTGATTTGTTGTTGAAATACCTTATATCAATACTTATATGAAGAACATTAACAGCTGATGTGCATGTAGCAGAAGGACAGTGGTTGCATGAAGAATCAACATAGAACAAAACATTTCACTGAAATTCTGAGTAAGAACTCAAGAGATCTGTGGTTTCCAATAGGGAAGGACAATTTAAAACCGAAGTAAACTTTTGTACACAACAGGGCATCAGGTTGATACCTTCTTTCATTGGTGAGTCACACATAAGCTATCGCAGACCAGTAGATTTTTTTCCTGATATGGGCCTCATTTTGAGAATATGGTGCACAGTAATTGGCCAGATAGAAAGAATATGTTATGGAATTGTTGGAAAGAACAGAAGTAGTTAACTGTACAGAAGAATAATAGTTTGAAATTTTGAAGAAGAAGAGACTGGTATTACTGAAATAGAGTTGGAAATGGCAATTCAAACAATAAAACTTGGTGCTTTGGGTCATGATATGATATCCCCAGAGATGGTTTTGTATATATGGGCAAAGCAGGTAAGACAGTGTTATTTAACATTATAAAATCAGCCTGAAAGTACAAGAAAATGCCAAAGGATTGGAGAATGTCCATAATTTCTTTTAAGAAGTGGGACACTGGACTTTGCCAAGTGAAGTAATTGGCAGCATGTGTTTGAAGGTAACTTATATGCCACGAATTGCTACTGCAGTAAATGCTGCCCTAATTTTCACAAATGATTTCTTGGTATTGCTGTACAGATGTACAGAAAGATTAGTAATGGAATTTTATAGTATGGGATCAGTGTTGGCTGTAAATAATAGAAGGAGATGGATTATACTGACATAAAAATCAGATGAAACTGGGGCTTTCTTAGAAAGCATTCACCTACACAATCTGGCAGTAAAATCTATTCACACAGCAGTGAGACTTGTTAAATTTTAGCCATAAAAGATAACTGTTGTTCAGAGATTCAGTCCAGATAATGGTGCTAGGATTTATTTCTGAAATTGGTCATTGGGATCAGCGCCTGATGGAAAACCCAGAAGAGTTGTTCTTAGTAACAAAGCATGGCTGCATTTAAGCAGGTAGGTCATCAGTCAGAACAGTTACTATTGAAGTTCAGAAAATTCATGTCAGTTCCATAAACAACCTCTTCATGAAATTACGGTTGCAGTTTGGTGTACATTTACCTGCATGAGACTAATTGGACCACTCTGTTTTAATGAAAATGTAAATTCCAAGTTTGAAAATTAAGCAATGAAAAAGTACTTTTCCGTCCAGTGCTGCCCAACATCTGGAAGAGCATTATATGTTTGAAGGTTGCCAGTTTTTATGTGCTAATCCTCATGATAAGAGTAGTGTTAAAATGGAGATGAGTAGGAATAATTGGTAGAATGATACTGGCAGGGAGAACCAAAGTACTCAAAGAAAAATTGTTCCAGTGCCACTTTGGCCAACACAAATCTCACATGAACAGGCATGGGATTGAATGAGAGGCTGGAGCTGCCTACATTATATGTAAATGTTCAGACTGCATTTCACAGAGAGCACAATGTGCTTTCATTAGAAAGACCAGTGAATGTTGTGTAGTGATACAATTACTATTTATTGTTAGAATCGTATGAAACGTGAATATATTGTGTGCAAAATGGGGAGTTCTTAGCATTAATTCTGGCAATACATACACTACATAATGACCTTTAAAAAGTCTGATATTTAGGGCCATTTTCAGAGACCTGACAGATGAAGAAAAAAGATATTTAACCTTTTAAATACCTGCATTTCTAAATGAACACCCCCTAGAAATTAATTTTGTATATTTAAGTAACAAGGAAATCCACTGCATATGTCAGACATGCTGCGTAATTTCTGTTTTATTTTCCACAAAATGCTGTTGATTTCATAATTTTATCTTTTTCTTTTCAAGTAACATGGTTTTGTTATAAATCATGCACTAAAATTTAAATACCTGCCCCAGTGGATTAAAGGTTAATGCTGCAGTTGACATGGCTCGTTAGCTGCTGCTAGCCTTGATAGAAGAATTTTAGTAGCCAAGTCACACGTATCTGTCTGTGTACTCTACATTCCCTAGATTTAAGATTGAGTTTTACCTGTGATGACATGCTGAAAGGAAAGTCTGTGCATGGCAGAAGAGCTGAAACAAAATATTTGATGAGTCATTTCAAACATTTCTCAAGAAGTGTCTTGTCTAGCATTTCAAAATGTGTTAAAAGTGTTAGGAGATTTAATGGTATGAGAAGTTTTGGTGTGAACAACACAAAACTAGACCATGAGCCCTGCAGCATATGGTGGAACAATCTCATAAATAGAAACACGAGAGAGTGTGTTGGTCAGGTAACTACACCACTTGCTTGCTTAATTATCGGACAGGCAAATGACTGTGACCATGAAGAAGGAAGCTGTGAGGTACAGGACCAAGACCTTCGCTGAAATTGAGAATACAAGGTATGTGCGATAAGTAAGCTTCCCCAGCCTGGAACTTCTGTGTTAATCAAGTATTTTATTTTTCACTAGGAGGCAGCACTTACAGTAGGGGTGTCATGTAAACAAATGGTGCAAGAGTGAGCAAGTCGGATGCTGTTATTGGGATAAGTTGATTCCAGTGCCAGTTATGTAGGAAACCTGATCCCAGAAGGAAGTTTTTATGGCTGATGCTTTTTCCCCCACATCATAATTTACCATTAGTTGACAGAGGTGTGTGGTAATGGTGTAATGAGAGTGCTATGTATCAGAAAATGGTGCCTGTTATCAACAGTTTGGTCATAATCACACTTACCTGTTGTTATTTTGTATTTATATGGTCAAGGTATGTTCTTTTATAGTTAGTGTAATAATATGTGGTACATAATGTATTATTATCTTGTATTGGATCTTGTATGTTAATATCATTTTGTATTTCTGTAGTCAGTGTATATTTTTAATTTACATTCATTCTGTAGTCTTCACTGCCAGATATTGCAGTTGAGTGATAGAAATTTCTGCTTTATTTTGTTCAGTTTCACATATTGTCATAACTGCGGCCTTTCACGTATTGGTTTGAACTTGATTGTGAATGATGAAGGAATTGAAATTGAATGTTTGAAATTTATTTTCAGGTATGGGAATGGGCCCACTACTTGAGACAGTGATTGCTATTAATCCAAGCATTATTGTGACAGCATTGATGGGTACAGTGGTTATCTTCGGTTCATTCAGCTTGTCAGCAATTTTTGCAGAGAGAGGAAGGTGGTTGTATTTGGGTGGCACACTTATGACTCTTCTGACCAGTTTGCTGCTTCTGTCACTGGCGAATATGTTCTTCGGCTCCTACCTGTTATTTCAGGTTCACCTGTATTTAGGATTGCTGCTGATGTGTGGTTTTGTTCTGTATGACACTCAGCTGATCATTGAGAAGCGCAGGCATGGCAATAAAGATTTTGTCACCCATGCTTTGGACCTCTTCATTGATTTTATTGGCATTTTCAAGCGTCTTCTCATCATTCTTTCACAGAAGGTAAGTGTTATCACTCAATTGGTTCATTATAATGTTCACATTTAAGTTTTACTTGCCATTGTAAGGAGATTAGTAAGTAATGAATTGGATTAAAATGGTAGGAAGTGGTCTTGACCCGATTTAAAGAACAGTTCTGACATTAACCTAGGTGTTCTGAGAAGAGTAATGGGAAGCCTCAGACTAGTTTGTCTAGGGATCAGGTTTTGATTGTGAGACTTCCCACATTTGAAGCACTACATTCCGTTAATCTGAAGAACAGTTGAAATGTATGCATAGTCATAGACTTTTCCTTCTGTGCTTATTAAAGTTACGTTGATGGATTTTATGGGTTAGCATATCCCATGTTGCAGTTAACTGTTATTAACAAGGATCTAACTTGGACATCCTAAACAGCAAGTGAGATTAGAGGTTCTGTTGATAGTGACTGAAGAGTACTGTCTTTTGGACTGAGATGCTATGTAATCTGTAACAGATGTAATATATCTCATGGAAGAACCTAATGCCTGCCTCCGTTTTTGGAAGATATAGGCTGTAAGATCTGCTGAAACATCGGTACATTTCTAGGAGACCGGTGGTACTACAAAAGATGGTATTCATTACAGATTAACACATTTGGTTTATTATGGCCACTAGGATTGACAGATTAACAGGCTACACGCTGAGACAGTAATCAGTACCTAGCTGTTCTGGAATGAGCTACTTGTAATCAAAATAGTAAATAGTTCGCAGTAATGTACATGTAGCATATTGGCCTATTTTTCTCCTTTTTTATACTCTACCACCATACTAATTTCATTGTATAAAATTTTGGCACTATAAAATATTGGCATCTAATGTTCATTGAAACTTCAGTAGACACATGTTGAATTCTTTGTGAAATTAGACATGGTTTTGTCATGAAACACGGTATGATTTATTTCACCTGTTGGAAAGTTTAAACTTGTACACTGAAGTCTTGGTTTACAGTCCTGTGTTTGTTCCTGGCAATAAAGCATCATGATGTCCATTATCATATTCAACACTGAACAATATTGACAGTTCTCTCATGCTCTCCTCATGATGAAGTTGTAGTGAGGCCCAATGTGGGTTAATTTTAAAGCAGTCTAGCCCTGGCTTAAAATGGATTTGATAGTACAGTGGGAATGCTCCGACAGCATGACAAAGCAACAGTAAACTTTGTGTCATGAAAAGGAAGAAATTTGTTTCTATGTAAAGATTTTATTGACACTGTTGCTGGTAGAAATTATTTTTGGTGGGAAGGTTTTTATACACTGCTGACACACAAGTGGAAACATTCAGACCAGAGCATTATATTTCATAGTATGTATATAGTATTCCTGTCATTAGCACAGTTCAAACCACAGACCAGAGTCTAGACCACATGAATGTTTCAGTGATTAAATTTGGACTTAACACAAATGTGAGTCCTTTATGCAGCAGTTCTTTACTCATACTACTTTCTCACAAGTAGTCATTTGCTGTAAACTGCGAATTGAAACTGATATTCTGTCTTTGTAATGTAGCAGTAATACTTACTGACATAAGCGTACTTGGCAAAGTGTTGTAATACAAGTTACATCTAGTGATTTTTTTTTTTTCGTCTTTGTTGCTGTGTGTTTTTAGTTTTTAAACCTCACACTCAATGCTCCTGAGATACTCATTATAATACAGAGTTACTGATATCCCAACTCGCGACCTGATTTTACCCATGACTGTGGAAGACCAATTGCAAAATGGCAGAAATATTAAGATTTTCTAAGTAGCAGCATGTTGCATCATAACAAAGTAGGTTCAGTTTGAAAATCCAATTTATGTAGATTTTTTTAATGATGATTTTTTTATTTTTTGCATTATCCAACAAAAGGCTAAGAGGGCAAGTATTAATGTTGTTAGTGTCAACAAGTCTTGTTTTGTAACTTTTTTTGTAAGTTTGTTAAACTATGCAGATTGTGAAATACACATTTAAATGTGCCTATCAGGCCCAAATGAATGTGAAGAAATTTTTTTCCCAAAAGTTTAGTTAGGACTGTCATCCAAGCTTGTTCTACCAAATTAAATTTGCTTTGTGTGCACACTCCCATAGCCAAACATTTAGTATTTTCAGATATAGTATAAATTAATAGAGTTGTAAAGTTTTGAAAGCATCCATTGTCTTTGTTTGTTGATAAAGATACTGTGGTGATAAGTTTCAAGGCAAGTATGATATGATAGTGACTGATAAGCATAGTCCATGTAATCAGCTCCCCCAAGCCTTGTAAAGAACATACATATTGATAAGATTGGCATGACACTTCCAGAGTTCACAGAAACATTTTTTGTCTTACCCTAGTTTCCAGGAAACGTAAGATATGTACACTACATCATCATAATCTCCTTTTCTTAATCTTTTCACTTCTTTCCTGTGTCCTGCCTCTTCTATTGTCATAGAACATATTACTGTACTGAAATACCTGGAATAAAAGCAGACACCAGATTGATGTTGTATATAAAATTGGCAAAGGTTTAAAGACATGATTAGAAGTGGGCCAAACTGTGGGAAGAGAAAGTGAGCTATGTTTGAGGTTTTTACAGTGTTGCTTTTTTTAAGATTTAAGTGTTCTGGGAACTTGTATGACTGAATTGCTGCAAAATAGCCATCCAAACTGTTCATCTGACATTTCCAAATACGTACCTTGAATATTCTTTAATTAAAATAATGGTGTATAATATTTATTACAAGCATGTTTACTGGTAGGAGAACCTGTATTATTTTTAAAACTGGCTCTCAAAAAAACAGTATATCCCTTATGTACACATTGTTTGCTGTCCTGTGTGGTTTGTCGGTGATCAAGACCATGTTCACAAGGCCCCACTGTTAGTGCCTGTCCTGAGCCCGATAAATCCGCCACACCCTCCCATCCAGTGTTTATAAGATTCATTTTAGTACTATCCCATCTGCACACAGTAACAGCATTGTGAGAACCTCGGGGTCTCAGCAGTCCATTATAATTTGTATATGTAAGGTACTTAAAACTGGACGTCATTGCTTGTCTTGGAATATGTAACCACAAAGAAATTTGGTTCATGACATTAATTCAAACTGAAACATTAGAAAACTGACAGTTGTTGAAGAATAAGCAAGACAGTCACTCTGTGCCAACTAAAATTAAGATGTACATCTTTTATCTCAGTACACATTTTGATAATGTGAATGTTTCTCAGAATGGAAGGAAAAAGGACATGGGATGTGTAGAGTGATAATATTAATAAAAGTGAGATTGTGGCTGCAATTATTGTGATGAGTAGTAAGCAAAATCAGTAGATACCTACTGTCATCTTATGAGATTCCCTCTTTACCTTGCTCAGAAGATTAAATGGTATTCCACATATGTATGCTGAAGTTTGTATTAGTTGTCTAGAACAGTGCTTGTCAAAGGGTGCTATGTGGTGGTATGCATATGGTCACCTGGTGGTACGTGAAGAAGTTCAGGGAATTTTTTTTAATTCAAATTTATAAACTTTAATTGCACTTTTACAAGGTAAACAAACTGTTTATAGTTGCTGTCAAACTCAACAATAATATATTTAGTTATAAGTTCTCTCTATTAGCCATTAAAATAGAGAAAACTAATAACTAAGTATACTGTTGTTGTGTTGGACGGCAACTATAAACAGTTTACCTTGTAAATTACTAAACAAAATGGAATGTCCTTTCTAAAAATTTAATTGCACTATTAAAATTGTTTTAAATGTGTTGAAATATAGAGAAAAACGTTGATAAAGTGTATACCAAGATACTATTTCATTGTTCCGGTTCAAAGCACGCTCTTCTTTGTTGTCTAATCCCATTGATTTGGAGAAGTAGCAACTGCGAAATTTGGGGTTTCCACATCTTTCCTGTTTTACTGGTTGGCAGGTTTGAAGACTTCACACCTGCCACCCAGCATAACATTCCTGAAGACCAGTATCCTGTAACTAGGCATAAATATTTGCAGTACCTAGTGGTACATGTACATGTTTTGTGTTGTGACTGTGGTACATGAGAATGAAAGAGGGAAAAGCACTGGTCTAGAAACTTTCAGGAGGCATTTTGCTTATGGATAATGTTAAACTAATTAATTGAAATAATAAACTTTTAGCTTTTAGTTCAGAATGTTTGTGCCATTTGTCACCTGCATCACACAGGTCACATATGTTGAAGTTGTTTGAAAGTTACTCACTGATGTACAGTTGTATTTTGATTTACAGTCACTTCTTCCTGTACACAATATTTCTTTAATGCCACATTTTATTCTTTCACAGGAACAACAGCAGAAACGTAATCGCCGAGACTGAGCTGCCCACATGTCAGTTTTCAGCCTTCTTAAACAAGAAATTACTGCTACGTTTCTTTGTATCCTATAAATCATAACATACCTACAAACAGACGTGTAAAATGGACATAAAATTTGTGTGTACAATTCTTATATTATACCACAATGTAAGAGAGTTGAGGCAATCATGTTTTAACTGTCAGTTCTTTATCAGTTGGCCTCACTGTTAGAAAGTAATGAGTATGTTTTGGTGTGAAAGGGACTGTTGTATTGTAAGGTAGGATAGTTGTAGTCTGATGCATTAGAGTGTTTCTTATAATTAAGTAACTCTGTTATTAGAATCCTGGTTTATTTTCTACGTATAACACCACCTTGTACACTTTTTCACCCTCAGAAATGTAATTTGTATGTTAACTGTAAATTTGAAATAAAGTGTAACCTTTTCAGTGATGAGAATTTTATTTGTACATACAGGATGTTCCAGGAGGAATCCGCCATACTTTGGTTAATTTACATTGATCAGAGTCGCACAGTTATGGAGATAATGGTGTGAGAAAAGTGGTCTCCTTGTGGTTCTACATACTGTACCTGTATAACTTGATGCATTTTTGATACATCGCACAGGCCTGTCTGTGAGCCGTCGGTAGGCCAAGGCATGCCGAGATGACAGTGCATTGTAAAGCACTTGGAATCCTAAGGACGATTTTTATGAGACTAGTGTGAGTTTTCCACACTTAATAGATGTTTTCATATCACATACATGTTTATCAGTTGTTAAAGGGCAGGTTTTAACATAGGAACTAAAAATTCCCTCTCATATAATACATATTTGGTAATCAGTAAGTATAATTTATTTTCATTCTTTGAAACTTGTTTCGCCATTATCTCTGTAAACATACAACTTCAGATGTGGGCGCTTTTGTTTATATTGATGTAATTTAACCTAAGGAGCGTTCTCCCGAAGTGTGGCCAATTCTTCCTGAAACACCCTAGTTACTGTGGTCTCACAAGTGGAGGAGTATTACACTGCATGTGAGTGAGATATTCAGTTGCTGGAGACAATATCACCTGCTTAGACCCTTCACTTGGTGGTCTGCCGTTTTTAAAGAACATTAGGTTAATGGTATTGTGCTCATTTCTATCCAGGGACTTTCAGGTAGGGGCAGATTCTCATGGAAAATTGACGTGGCCTGAAGAGAGCCAGCTGCTGGAACCTTGCTCTTATGGCCCCTATCCAATGAGTACATTTGACATAAATTTCTGAGGTAAGCGTGGAAGGCTGAATGTTAATGCCTTCCACTCATACAACTGGTCACGTTGAGGATTGGGGGTATTAGTTTCATTAAGTTTGATTATAATTTTTATATATTTCAGTGGGTGTATTACGGGCAGAGACGAAAACTTGGCATGGTGTGGGTAAAGTGCACCTTGATCCTACAGTACTTCATTTTACAGTGACCATCTGTTACCAGTAATAGACAATTGTGTTGGTCATTGTTTTAAACAATGTTCGGAATTTTGGCTCATTATGGATAATGCATACAGGGTGTTGGGGCCCCAACAAAGAAACCGATAGACTTAATATTACGACTTTAACTTCGGGTCGGAGCCCACAATATTCGTATTAAAATACCGCACTCAAAATAATTAATATAGCATCGATCTTCTCAACACGAATATGGGGTTAACCCAGTCCCTCCCTACAAATGCAAGATTGGTATGTCACAATAGGCTACGTACAGTTCATTCTAATTCTCCCTAATTTAGTATTCATTCACTGATCCTAATATCATTACATGCAATGTGTAATTCAGCTATTAAAAAAATCGTTGAACACACCAAGAATAAAAATACGCAATCATGTACACTTAACTCGAGCTTGAAGCATATTAAATCGATATTGACTCCATGTGAATGGTCATTATGGACGTTGTCAAGTCAGTGTCCAAAATGGTTCGTCTGTATTTACTTCGAAATTCAGCCACTATTAATAATGACCAGAGTGGTGCAGGATCATTTCTTTACTTGGGTAATATGAGAGGCAAAATGTATGGTGAGCTACAGCCGCAGCAACTCCGCGTTTTCCATGAAGCTCCAGACAGAGAAGACCGGTCGACGTACCTTATTGATAATTAAGACAATTTGAAACCAACTGTATAGCGATGTTTTCAGTCACACCGAATTCGATCTTTGTCGAATATTTATTATCTGGCAACTAGTTTCGACCTCCAGTATAGGTCATCATCAGGCCATTGTACAAGAACATGAATGCCTACAGAAACTAAATACCATGAGGTAGATCTCCCCATTTATATTAAAAATGTATGTACGGTGTTTGGAGGCAATAATCAGTTGCAATAGGCCCAAGGACACTTTCAAAGCTGTATAACTATTCACAAAAATAATAAGTGCAAGTAAAATACGACATCCGCCGATATAAAGGTAATTTGACATTAACGTACAGCATAAAACGTGCCCGGATCAAACTACTGGGATTTAGGTCATCCACTCCAGTGTTTGGCCATACCATGAAAAGCTGTTTGGCGTGAGTTTCCGACGTTTTGTGCAGGCTAGAGTTTAGAAAATTATTCAGTTCCTGTGAAAACAGGAACTGAGTAATGAATAAAACAGTCCAACACAGAACCCCATCTTGCTGTACTGGTTAAAATCTGACAAACATGGCACAATTCACGTGGAAATACATCTGCATGCACCTGCATTGCACCCAGGTTAAAAACGAGCCTTGAATGCAAATACTCGTCCCACGGCAACCCGTGGGATCTCTGCCATTGCTCTGAAATGAAACTGTCTGCATGAGGAATATGTTGGTTTCTTTTAGTGTGCTTAACATTACCGAAGAGGGAAACGTTAACGTCTGATCGCTTATTCACTAAGTAGGGTTGTACTGTAGTAACTGTTGCCTGATTTGAATGAGTACAACAGTAAATAGTGTTGCGTAAATTTAATGATTACTTTCTGCAAGGAATAGTTTGTCATTGTCTTCAGGTATGTACTTTTACTCTACCTAACTCCGTCCTTCTGAATTTTGTTGTGTATATATTGGTGGGGCGTGTAAAATCTCCTATTTGAATCAGCGCATGCTTTAAAACATGTGTTTTGCGCTTCTGTAAACAGAGTGGCAGAAGATAGAATCGATGATTTGAGGATCTAGAGGTAGTCGGTAATAACAAGGAACACACAAGATTTACGCTATGCGCACATTTATCTGTTTGTTTTCTTGTGACTTCGCGCTTAAGAACACGTAATGGGACCTTTTGTTGACCGTGCATCTCAGTGTATTCCTAGCAATTAACCAACTTGATGCACAAAATCTTGTTTTATAATAAGTTTATTAAACGCCTGTACATGTTTCGAGCACTATGTGCTCATCATCAGAAGGTCAAAATTGTGTTACACAGCATCTGGTATCATCACACCTGCAGGTGGCAGTCCGTTGCACAGGTTGAGAGAAGACTCTCTCAAGACTCAGAAGTCTCAAGACTCAGAAGACTCTCAACACAGGTTGAGAGAAGAGTCTTCTCTCAACCTGTGCACCGGACGGCCATCTACAGAGTGTGATGATACCAGATGCTGTGTAACACAATTTTGACCACCTGATGATGAGCACATAGTGCTTGAAACATGTAGAGGCATATAATAAACTTATAAAACAAGATTTTGTGCATTAAGTTGGTTAATCGCTAGGATGTAATGGGAAATGTAGCCAATATTTCTGAACTGGGTTGTGAAGAATGCATTGAAACGGAGTGTCATTGCAGCTGATTGTCGTTGTAGGATGCGTTTGACCCGTTCCGATATTCTGTAAATGCGCATTTAGTTTAAGCAGAATAGTGAGAAGTACATGCAGAATACATTCAACTGCCCACAAGTACGAAAGACTGGCCGAGTGCGTGTGCCATCTAGGCTCTTCATTAGCTCCTGAACCTTTGGATAGAAAAATCTGTTTGTACCATAGTTAGTATATTATAATTGATATCATGTACGTACTTCGTAAAGACGGTTTACAACAGACGTACGGGTTGGTGTTAAAAAATCATCATTATATTGGTCGTTGTCCTAACATTAAACTCACGAATATTTCAGCAGCGAAAGGAAAGTCGTCAATGTGCAGGCTGTACCAGCGAAGTTTAAGTCAGCCTTGACTCCCGGAGTACGATCCAGTAGACACTGGCCATGCTTCCCCTGTTTTGTCATCTAACAGCGAAGGTCGATGAACGTAACAATTGCCTTTTCACTCTCCAGACGTAATGAATGCATCTGACTGAAAAGTACTTTGTTTTGTAAGATTTCTTACGTTCGTAAGCCAGAACTGGTACAGAAGACCGAATTTAGGGAATGTCACTTCGTGTTTGGTTTAAACCTGATGTTGAAGTTGTTGCTGGAGACACTCTGAGTTTTTAAATTCTTCTAAATAGTGTTTAAAAACTCAGTTCATAACTTATATAAAGCACTTCCTTGCCATTACAAAAATCAGCCAGTTGATGCTCAGGGAAAGAGTTGCTTGTTATTCTGAGAATAGTAACGGTAAAGCAGTCCCATTACAGGCCTGGACAGGCCCAGAGGGTTACAGGAAGTTAAGATTCCCAAATTTCGCGACAACGGCACAGGATTGTGGTAGGTTCTCAGCCTTACGCACCGGCCGCCTTTACCCCCAGGAAATACTCCTGGTATTCATTTCTGTTAGAGGCTGAGTCGACCACATGGTCATAGTGCGATCGGAAATATTTTATGCAAATGAAAAATCCACTGACACAATCTGAGATCGAACCAGCGACCTTCCGATTTGTAGCACAGCACCTTAACCACTGTGCTACCGCGGTCCCCATTCTAAAAATAGTAAGAAATATAAATCCTATGTGTGAGTGAAGCGCCGAGTTAATGTCAAAGTAGGTGCTGTGTGAAAATATTAACACCACTATGTCAGAGGGGTTAAAGAGTTTAGAATTTTTGTTTGCGGAATACTACCAACAGATGTACTCATGATAAATGAGATTAAGAGCCAGAAACTCCTTGGAGAGTCCTTATGGAACACAGAGGTTCATTGTAATATTCACGAGACGCCCCCGCTAGAGGGCTCTCCTGAACTGTGTTACCTCAGCCTACACACTCACACTCATTCCTTGAAGGCCCGCCTAATGTTATCTCCCATCGATATTCCCTTTAAGCTGTGCGCCTGTCCGGCATACAGGTTTTGAAATCAGGGCACATAGAAAATTGAAATGCAAGCAAAATATTAAATTGTAAAAAAAGTATATGATAATAATGTAACAAAATTTTCGCTAATCAAAACATCAAATATATACATATTCGACTGATATTTATTTGCGATGTAAATTAATAACATAAGAGTGAAATAATAGAGTAATTCCTGTTTATTGTGTATTGTCCTGTTTATTCCCTGTTTTGTTAAAACATATAATTACAAATTTATTTACAATGAGAATGACTATATTAACAAAAATAATTTAAGGTTTGTAATTTTACATATACTCAATTCAGTGCGCACCTGTTTTTGTAACTGGGGAAAAAATTTTCACAACTTGAAATTTTTGAGCACACAGGCCGTAAAAATTAGAAGGGAGACATTGCCTCCCACCTTTTCCTAATTGTCTGAAACGGTTTCTCATCGAGTTTACCGAATGAAAGTTGTGTCCAAATCTCCTGTCCATGTCACATGTCCAGCCTATCTCATTTACCTTCATAACAGAAAATCAAAAGCATTTTGACAGGTTCACATTACGTTTTAGTTGGCGGTGCGACTTGATTTCCTATTTTGCTTAGTCTCAGGCATGCACTGTTGGGAATTCTTAATAATCCCTGAAGACGGTTTTGCGTTATTTGAGTGGTTGTCTGTGCATGAAACTAGCCGAGAACAGGATTCTTTTTTTAAACAAGAGTAAACTTTTTTTTTTTAATTAAGCCTTTGGCCGATCCCACTAGCCTCCCCCTTTCAAGCACAGAGGGTCGAACTCGAGTAATGAAGAATGATCTTCAATATTTCTAATAAATTTACGAGCTTCTTTTATCCCGCTTCATGTGAACGCGATACGGTGGAACAACATAAACAACTTTTACGTTGTTTATACCATGCTTTGTGATAATAACTATTACAGTTAGAGCCAACTAGATTCACTCTTGTTACAATTTATGAGCTCCCTCTCCTAACCTCCAGTCCGCTTCCACCGCAGTGCAGCTACTCCGTCTTATAATACACATTGGTAATTCATCATAGTACCATGTGTACTTGGACATAACATTACACCGTAATGCTTGTATTCTACAGTTGACTTCCTGATAATAGACCTTCACGGCCCGAAACATGTCGAAGAACTTTTGTAAAATGAAATATAACAAGAGCACATTTAGTTTGTTGTAATTGCACTAGCATAAAAATGTTTTCATGTGCTTATGCAGTTCCTTTTTCCCCATTTAGAATGGGTTATTGCACGATATAAAAAGTGTTTTACATTATTTGTCCTTATTCCATTATACAACATGCAGTGAGCGCGCGGGCGCACGTGTTTATGAAGTGTTTATTTATAACCTCTCTCTCCTTTTGCCCTCCGTAGGTTCATTCACTTAGCAGCCTGTGTTGTAAGGATTCTCTATTTGTCTCCAACGTTCAAGGTGACTCATAATAATGCATGTTTGTGTCGTAACATGGCGGTAGCAATCACAGTACCAGCTGGAGTCTTGCTTCACTGAATTGAAGCCAAGCCGGTTAGTTGGGAGAATGTAAGACAATAATACGTAGCCGTTTACCATAACACAATCTCTTGTGTGCTGCTTCTTTTTATCTAAATTTCAATTGTTACATTTATCGGTGTTATTGGCAATTACGCAAACGTGTGTATTATGCTGGGCGCGATATTAGTTTTCTAAATAACTTTTTCCGACAGTGTAATCACTAAATGTAAACGAACTCCTCAGAAGAAAATTTTTCACGGTTCATAACACGATCGATAGATGGCTTCGTAGTAGTTGACAGCACGTTCGGTAGATGGTATCCTAGTTTTCCAAATAATAGTTCGGAATTAGGCGCGTTTGAAGAGAAAATCGACTATTAACTTCTTTCTGTCTCTCCGCATGAAACAGAGTGCCTTCCTCTGGATGGCCTTTCATGACATTTTGTGTGTGTGTGTGTGTGTGTGGAGTTTTTACTACAATCTGCATAAATGTTCAAATTTTTCAGACAAAATAACAGACACTACACAAGAAGATATACCTATGTTTTTTATCTTTTCCCACAATTAATATTCATAATTGAGACAGTGTTTTCTGAGAGGTACGCGTTCAGGTCGAGGGAGCAATTTTTATAACTGAGACGGTTTACTGTCTGAGTCAGATGAGCATCGGACATGAACGATTGTAAGCAAGTATCATCATTCACAGATATCGATTGCAAAGCTCCCTGCTTAAGCTCGATGATGATCGATGATTAGAAGTCTGTTGCTAGGATACTCTGAATACTTATAATTTGTGTCAAAACATGCAGTGTTTTTCTGGTAAATATTAACGAATTTAACATCTAGTAACGACAATAGAGCGAACGTTTCGAAGTGTTGCTCTTCGGACATTTTCTGGCCTGTTTTGTTATTTAATCATTATTTAATGAAAGAAGAATTGACAACAACGTAGAAGGAAGTTGTCTTGGCCATTTTTAGGGATTAAACTTGAAGATGAAGAGAGTTACGTCCCTCAGATACTCCTCGGGGAACGAAATCTTGTTATTTATTGATCAGAAGTTCTGCCGTGGACCAGACATTTCGGCTTGATGATGTATAAATAAATTTACCAAAGACCCAGCCAAGAGTCAAATTCCTGTTCTTAATTTCAGATTATATTGATGAAACTATTCACAAGCACAACCTCGAATTGAACTGAGGGGAGTGTTTAGTGTCATGCTTCAGCAGTCTGTCTCCACTTGTAACTACTTGACTGTGTTGGGTCTCAGAATCCGCGAGCATAAAGTAGTGAAGGAAAAAAAATCATCGCCCCTGATTTGTTCAATGTAAATGGACAATGATTTTTTACATTTGCACCCCTTGCGATATCAGGTAGATAACCATACAACATCGTGAAGACAGAGAAGTTTCTGCGTATGTCAGGTGTTTCTGGCGTCCTGTCATACATCCAACGAAAGCGATGACCTCCACGGAAACAAACTCAGGGCAGACTGAAGTACAGTAGAACTCCACTTATTCGGATTATTTGGGACAGCGAACCAACCGGATACGCAGAAAACCCGGATAATTGGATTTTTCTTCAAAACTAGGTTGCATTGGCAGTCTGAAGTGAAAAAAAAAAATATAAACAGCTGTTTTAGGCTTCATATTTATTTACATGCAAATAAAGCATTAATACATATTTCCTTATATGTATTTGACATTTGGGGGAAAAAAAATTTAAGCCCTAAAAAGATGTAGTAAATTACAGAAAGTAAATGTTTACCCGAAAGGCCAAGCCGATCTGGATAATTGGCATTCCGGATAGCCAGCGTCCGAATAAGTGGAGTACCGCCGTATACTGCCAATCAGCGTTTCCCCTTTAAATAAGCTCATTCCGCAGCCACTGCAAGACATGAGACTCGCGCCACATTCTGCAGTGTCACAATGAAGACACCACTGTCAGATAAATGCAATGACTGAGAGTTTTCCCTCCCCTCCCCCCACCCCCCCAAAAAACACAAAAAATATTCCATTTATATATATATATACATCTCGATCCTTGAAATGTTTGTAAAGCCCGTCTTACTCACGATCAGGAAATGTTTGTGAAGAAGGTTTTATTGATAATTTATTCACGGTTTTTTGTTCGTTGTCACTCCATTTATGAAACAGCTGTGACAGCGTCAGTGCCACTTTTCTCGAGTTTTTACACAGTTGCTTTTTTTAATTCATTTGATTCATGTAACGGCGCCTTAAGAAATGCCTGTCATGTAGCATCGAAGGATACAATGGAAGGTACATGAACGGAAACTTGCATTGAAGATGAGTGTCCTCTATTATGTTAACTCTCTTAATTTGATAGGTACAAATGTGTATGCGGAAGACACAGTGGCGTACCCAGGAATTTTGTTCGAGGTGGGAGGGGAGGGGGTTCAACAAATTCAGTTGAGGACAGAGGACAGAGAAAATGGGTCTCTGGGGGGCGGTAGCCCCCTAGTCAGGGGTTCTGGAGGTAGCTGTAATTTGGTACAAGAAATTTCGTTTCATATAGTAAAATTTTCTTAATTTTTGGTACTTTAAGACTATTTATGACGACAACCAATTTATTTGTCATTGCTAATGTAAAACAACTGGGAACCTAGGTAGTTTTAGAATTTTACTGCCTTTTTTCCGAACATCTTGGGGTGTTGGCGTCCTAAATTCAGCAATTTTTAGCAGTTTTCACAGTCGGGTTGAGTTTGGCACGATTTTGGTGGGCCTTCGGAATTTCGGGGGGGGGAGTATTTTGAACCCCCCCAAACCCCTCCTCCGTACACTACTGGGAAGGCACATCCTCCAGCTTCGGTGTATAAGGATTCCATGAAAATTGGGTTAGGACATTGCTCCTGAACAACTGTATTTATGCACCAAAATACGGGGTCTCACATCTCAGAAGGCAACATTCTCAGTAGAAACAACACGGCAGCCTCAGACATCGATAAACCTTTGTTGCTTACTTCCAGGTACCCTTATGGCATGTGCCTGGGGGGGGGGGG
>Ga0136643_10004622_pt1 | contig 19097 bp, 37 predicted proteins | sample TergutLab28metaG_FD_96883 | JGI IMG/M metagenome (GOLD analysis project Ga0136643, IMG submission 96883) | Labiotermes labralis P1 segment gut microbial communities from Petit-Saut dam, French Guiana - Lab288 P1 (version 3) (version 3) | ecosystem: Host-associated > Arthropoda: Insects >...
ACATCGGTAGGCAGCGAAATCAGCAGGAAAGGACTCGAACAGTGGCAGCTGCAATGGAACAACGCGGCGAAAGGAGCAGTTTGTCGAACCTTCTTCCCAAACCTGGAGCAGAGGTTAAAAACAAAATTCCCGATAACACCTGAATTCACAGCACTCGTCACTGGGCATGGAAAAAACCAGAAATTATCTATACAGTTTTCAGCTAGCAGACAACAACTTGTGTCCATATAAAGAAGCACAGCAAATATCCGACCACATAATCTTCGAATGTAATATTCTCGAGGCACAAAGAAGTTCCATGATAAAGACAATAGTGTGCAGCGGAGGGTCCTGGCCCCCTCCAAAGAACGAACAGACAAACGGCACATACAAACATTCGCAACTTTCGTTAAGTCAATTGATATTCAAACACTGTGATTGTTAGTCATAGTTCGAAAATGATTTCCACATGTGGTGCCAAATACTGGCCAAAAGGACAAGCAGTGAATCACATGAACACTGGAATATGTAGTATTACCATGTAATGGAACATGTTGTAAAAAAATATTTTTAAATAAAACAAAAAAAAAACACATCCACACAACACATACCCCAGACAAACACCCACACACACTCACACACACTCACTCCCACCACACACACACACACACACACACACACACACACAAACGCAGCCAAACACACACTATAAACCCATACCACGCAACACACAATATACACAAACTCACTACCACAAAATTAAAACACACCAACACACACACACACCAATAACACACACACCACACACACACACACACACATACACATACCACGCACACAAAACACACCACACACACCCCACAAAAAACACACTCACACACATAAAAAACATATCACACACATATCAAGAACACATAAAAACACATCAAACCCTCACTACACACACACACACACACACACCCACACATGCAATCACACTGCACACACACATACACACAACTCACGGACACATACCCACACACACACATCAACACACGCAACATACAAATTCACACCCTCAAACACACCCAATCTAACACGCAAACAACGCACACACCCACAAACACAGCACACACACAACTACAAACCCTCCCACACACACACACACATACACACACACATTCACACACGCACCACACACACCCGCACACATAACTTCACACACAACGCCAAACAGAGCCACATACACCTTACCCAACATACACATATCCTCCAAACCACACACACTCACCACCACAAATACATACCCACACACATCGGCAGACACACACAGACAATACAAAGACAAGCACTACACACTAAACACACACACCCTCATGCAAACACTCACATACAACCACACCACACACACACACTTCGCATACACCACTCACTACACTCACACAATACACACACAACCTAACACAACACACTCCCAAATACAATCACGCCATAAACACACAACACACACACGTACAAACACACCTCACCCACACATATATAGACGCCCAACACACACACACCAGACACACACACACCCACACACACTCTCCCAACACACACACACAACACACACCCACATGCTCACACACCAAATTTAAACCCACAACACACACACACACACCCCAAAACAAACGAAACGCGCATAAACCAACACACTAAACACACAAATACACACACAGATCACACACATACACACAATCACTACACACACGCACCCACACACCCACCACACCCACACAATCACACACCACACCCAAACACACACATTCCCACACACACACCCACTCACAAATACGCACCAACAAGCACACACACAACTAAACACCCACACACACGCACCACACCCACAAACCCACATATCCACTCACTCACACACACTCCCCGATCTCACAACCACACTCCCAATCACAAATTCCCCACATACACACACCGACACACACACGCACCACAAACACACACACCAGAAATACACACACACACCCACACACTTCAAATACACACACATCCTCACACACATTTACTCACACACACACTCGCACAGACACACCCACCACAAACACACAAACCACAAAATACCCACACAAACATATTCACACACAACACACACCACACACACAGCTACACACATACCCACACAAACATACCGACACACACACCCACACACAAACACACCACAAACACAAGAAATCTTCAAACCCACACAAACACAACCACAAACAAACACACACAACATACACACACACGTACACAGACACACACCACACACACCCACCCACACACATACACAAAGACTACACACAAACACACAGCATGTTAACCAGGAATTCTACAAGGCCTAAGGGTCTTTAACTTTCCCAGAAATCTGTAAAAACTGAGCAATGAATTCTTCAAAAACAGAACAGCACTAATGTCCACTAAATCTCATCAATATGTAGAAGAATAACAAAAGGTTGCCCAGAGGTTTCGTGCTCCGGACTCGTATTCTGGAACCTATTAAACAACTCCGTCTTTACTTTGGAACTAACAAGCAGTTCAAAGGTTATATATTTGCTGATGATTGAATATTTCTTACTAGAGGGGAGACAGTGACAGAGGATGAAATCTATACGAATGTGGACCTAAGGAAGAGAGATGTGTGGGCTCCAAATTAGAAAATAATATTTAATGAGAACAAATCTAATTTGATGATAATGTGTCGGAGGAATAGGAAGCAAAAAAGTAGATTGCCATCTACATTAACAACAAAACACTTACACAAGTTGAAAGTATAAAATATCTCGGTATAATCTTTGACAGCAAATTGTCCTTCAGAGAACACATTACATACATAGAAGGGAAGTGCATGAAATGACGAAATCAGCGAAGATAACATGGAACCTGAAACATAGGTCGCTCAAGACAATTTACACCGAAGTATACTACCGCTGTTAATATATGGAGCACCTGTCTGGAAAGAAGTGTTATATAGCTCCTGCTACAAAGAAAATCTAGTAAGAATACAGAGGCTGATAAACATCAAGATAGCCAAAGCATACCGCACAGTCTCGAACGGAGCACTGTCTATAATTACCGAACTAAAAGCAATAAACTTTAAAATAGAAAAAGCAGCTAATTACTATGCATTAACCAAAGGCGAAGTAGAAATGTACGATAGGGAAATGGATATTAAGAACTGGATACACCCGACTAAACATATTATTATAATTGAGGCAAAAGAAGATAGCAGCACTACATCGAAGGGGCTGAACTGATTGCAAATTTAAGGGACTTAGAATACCTACAACAGCTGAACGAAGAGAACAAAACAGCCCTAATATACACAGACAGCAGAATAATTCTACAAATTCTACAAAACGTACATATATAATAGACCCAATCAAGAATAAATTTATGGACATGGAACGGGACGAATGGAAGATCGAATTGAGTTGGGTCAAACCACACGCAGGTCAGGAAGGGAACTAGCTGGCGTATAGACTGGCAAAGGAAGCATCTAGCAGCAAGAATTACGAGAAGTGCTACAGTAGAATCCCGAAAAGTGCGGTTAACAGCGAGCTAAGACAACAGTGCCTCGAACAGTGGCAAACGGAATGGGAAACGACCACAAAGGGAGCAATAAATAAATCCTTCCACAACATAGAAAATAGGCTGAAGTTAAGAATTAACCCAACAGAAAACTTCACTGCCATAGAAAGCGGACATGGTAATATAGAGACATATATCCACAAGTACAAAATAATAGAAAACCCAATGAACTCCAGCAAAAAAGAAGACCAAACCGTGGGCCATATAATATAAAGCTGCAAACTACAGGAACAATAGAGGGATAGACTAAATATATCAATAATAAAACCTAAAAAAATGGCCAATCAAAAAACACAAATTCGTACTAAAGTACTATAATAACTGTAAACGATTTACTAACAATATAGTGTTGAATAGAGAATAGGGAAATAGACTGAATATAAATGAAATTGAAAAATTAGTGAATACAGAATAGGGGACCAAGCAGCAGAATATAAACGCAAATGGACAAGAAGTAAGTATACCATTATATAACAATAGAAAACACAGAACTGGAAAGAAATGTGATAACCAAGCATGTAGTGTTACAAGAGTGTAATGGAACATGCAGTGTAAATAATGTGTATAAAAAAACACAAACACACTACACACACACATACAAACACAGGTAGTAATCGTGGAGGTCTGGTCAGGTATGCCAATGTGTAAAATAAGGTGACCTGATTTTAGTGTATTGCTCCTGTACAGTTTGATAGGGTGCCCCCGTTCAGTCTGGTAGAAGCTCCTCCGTCGTCCCACGACACCAATTGTAGTGTGGTATAAGAAGGACCTAAGTGAGGTCGGGGCACTACTCGTTCTTGAGCAATAATATTGAAAATGATGGGTATGAAATGGCCCCCGTGCAGTTTGGTATTGCGGTCCCGCCGTAGCCACACCTATGCCGATTCGGAGCTTCTAATGAAGAGCAGAAAGGACCTAAGTGTGGTCGGGGGCGCTACAAGTTCTTGAGCGCACAATGTGAAAAAGGTATGAGAGGGATTGTGGGGTTGTTGGTGGTGATGGTGGATAGCAGCCGCCGTTTTGCTTGGTATCGCGGCTTGACTGGGCCCTGTGCAAGAAGGTCGTAAGTGCGGTCCTGCAATACTCGTTCTTGAGCATATTATTAAAACGATTGGCTTTCGCCAGTTCAATGAGTGGTTTGGACGTCATCCGCCGTCCGGCCTGGTGTCTAGGGCCCAGTGCAGGAAGGGCCTAATTGCGGTCGAGGGCACTACCCTTTCTTGAGCATATAATATTAAAAAGGATCGTCGTTTGACTTGTGTAGCAGAGGTGTAGCCGTCGTCCAGCCTCGTCGCCGGGTTGTGTGCAAGAACATTTCAAGTATGGTCTAGGCAATACGCTCTCTTTACCATATTATTGAAAGAGATCGGCTTTCATCATTTTTTCATAGAGTTGGCAGCCGCCATCGAACTTGGTCCCCCCGGGGCCTAGTGCAGGCAGGTCATAAGTGTGGATTAGGCGTTACTCGTTCTTTAACATAATAATATTAAAAAGAATCGGCGAATGACTTTTTTCTTAAACCGAGATATTGAACGAGATGGCAGCCTAAATTTCAGCCCGGTTCCCGGGCCTAGTGCCAGAAGGTCCTAATTACGAGTCTAGGTACTACTCTTTCTTTAGCGTATTAGTCCCACCCTTCCTGGAGAGAGAGACAGAGGCGGTATTGACCATTCGTTAGGATGGGTAAGTTGTTGCTCGAGACTCCGTCCGAATAGACTCCTGTAGGTGAGGAAGTATTGGGAGTAGGAGTGATGGTCGCCCCTACGTGTCCCTCGCATTACGTAAGCTGTAATGCTCGGGCACTAAGTCGCGACTTGCTAATCGGGAGGAGCTGAGGTAAGCGCTTTAATTCACACTCGCGCAGGTGAACATAAGGAAAAACTGATGACGGGAAAATTGTGGGGATTGAATAAAGTTAGCATATGTTAGTCTTTTAACCATTTGTAAATGATAGAAAATGCGTATTAGTTATCTTTTAATGTATATACATATATATATATATATATACATCACATGAAATGGAAATAGAGGTAGTGATCATATAAAGAAATTAGCACATCACATCAAACCTTGGATGCACATCATTGTAGATCACGTAATATCACCCTGTATAGGTTACATATATGGCAACATATCATCTCTTTTGTGTGTAGATTACATCCAGCACATTAAAAGGAAATACAGAAAAGTTCAATATCTTTAGGATGTGTGTGTGGAAATACAGAAAGTTACCACATTACAGTAAATAAGAGACAGGTTACGACCACATAATATCACCCTGTGTAGGTTACATATATGACATCATACATCACGGTAAACGGAATTACAGAAAAGATCATTATCTTTAGGATGTGTGTATATAGGTTAAAAGAATAAACAGTTTCGTGTTTTGAACAATGGCCTAGTACAGAATACGCACCACCAATCACATATGTCGTCACACAAAGTCGCAATAGCTTCCTCTGTGTTCTCACAGAACATGGCGTATGTTGTGGGCCAGTAGCGTTCGGAAGGGATTACACAGTAATTGTGAAATTGATTACTGCTAGCACAGCGCTGATCCCGTAAAAAAGTACATTTCAGTGTTTTAATATAAAAAATAAAAGAGGAATCAGCTCCTACTCAGACACTGTAGTCGATTCGTTACCATATAGATATTGGTTGAATATGGTTCTGCCAGACAGTGTGAACTGTGATAAATTGAAAGTGAATTGTAAAACCGTGTGGGATGCCAAATTTCGGAGTGATGAGGCTTGCCGTAGACATACATTACACCCACACGACCGTCCATAGGTACAGGTGCCCAAGAATGGTTGTAGTATATGTCGAATATTCTCCGAACAAATATCGCAAAGGCTATCAGATTTCCAACCATCGCTAGCAGCCCTATAATGAATTCCTTATAGAACCGCAGTCGTGTGAAGAGGAACGTAAAATACGGCGTACATTTTGAAAGTAAATCCACACAAATATTCGCAAATGAATTTAGTTATATTTATGCTAGATTTTGATCCGCAAGTTGTAGAGACATCTATAATGGTATTTGAAAAGGAAACCGTCACATCCTCAAACGTAATTTCGTGGGTGGAATAATCACGCAAACCTACATACTCCGGACATTCAGTTAGACGGAATTGAAATGGTCCGTTATAAATGTATCAACTTTCTGTAGATATTGTCTAGGTAAGTGGAGGCTCTTCTAGCTATGTGAAGTCCCCGTATGACAGGTCTAGTACGGTAATAGGGAATGGGTGCACCCGCTATATAAGCAGGGTAAGTTCCTGTAAGAACACAGTAGATATCTAATTCGGAGAATATCTGTAACAAATGCTGTACAAACAGTAAGTGATCGAGTCTTTTGGGAGTGAAATGTGGGAAACATACGGCTTGCCCGCTACATTCACCAAGGATTTTTGAGTCCCAAATTGACTGTCGGACCCGTCAAACGGTATGCCGAGAGGTCTCATGTGAGTATCTGCAAAAACAAAAAGGAACAAGAGAGTATATATGGTTGTTGTAAAAAACATTAGGAATCAATCGCCAGTTTTATCGCGAAGAACTGACCCCCGTAAGAATAACTGACAGGACCGCCTATAAGATAGATAAAATACTAGACAAGAGGGTTAGACTGGCATTCCCGAATATCTCGTCCTCTGGCGAGGTTACAGTCAGGACTTCGACTCTTGGATGCCTGCATCTAGCGTTAATTTAGAACAAATATGGCGAGGTAGTCATTTTTACGTCATTCTATTTAGCAACGCCTAGCATGACATCTATGAACAAAATACGCACGCCGATTTCACGGTGAAACTGGCCCAGACCGTGGACCTGGGCTCGACCTACAATTGGGAAGTCGGGCTGTGTGAAATTTCGTGTTCCTTCTCCTCGCCACCCATAGACGACAGCCCCGCCCTAATATATAGTAATCTGATATCACCGCAATTTTTGACCAACAGCACCGTCCGTAGCCTGCGGACATTTGTCTTTCCATCATCATCATCATGTCACAACGAGTTTCGTAATGGGTATTATGTACCTGTCGAACAGAGGAATTTTCTGGACAATCGAATCGAGTTCCTTACGACCAAGGGGTTGCACAAGCCCTACGAGGATAGCACGGACGACCACAAATTTGGTGTTTTATTTTCGGAAAAATTGTGTACGGTATAAATATATCTAAACCGGCTGGTCGCCATATTGAATAGGACACATACAACTATGTATCCATTAGAAGTGTACTATCTAAATCAGGCTGACGTGGACTTACCAAGCCGGGATCGGTCCAGTCTACTCCGCCCCGCTCTACCTTCAGCGAGGCCACGGGATCGGGAATTTTTTCGGCTTACTCTTTCGGTGGGCACGCCGAATTCTGTGGAGTGGGGCCAAGGCAGTGGGCCGCGAGACTTTGCGTACCGGTGGCAAAATCCTGACCATTAAACCAGCACGCTATTCGATTGATGACGTGGGTGCCGGCGACATCGTGTGTAAACACTTGACTAATTCCGCCCAATATTTGATTAGCAAATTGCGAGGTCGTGGCCGCAAACGTCAAGGGGGGTGACGGGAGGTAAAAAGAAGAAGGGCTCAAAGTCTCGAGATATACAACGTGCCCCGAGAATTGTATTGAAAATTGACATCTTTTCCCATTATCACTCAGTCACTCTTCAGCAGCCCGTCATGTCTGCCGCGGCGGCGGAAATAGCATCAGTTAGTAGCGAGTTTGACATCTTTGCACACAGGCAAATACAGACGTCTGTGCTCGGGACAATAGAGGCCGAATACAAACCCAACGCCCCCGTCGATCACAATGATCCGGAATTCTTTGTACCTGCCGATAACGATACGTACATCGATTTAGATATCAAACTGTATGCCCTAGGTAAATTGATATCGGCCTCGGGAAAGGATGTGGTCTTTTCGGACCACACGGGCGTGACAAATAATTTCCTCCACTCCCTCTTCAGTCAATGTAACGTCACTCTCAATGGCGTTACCTTCACGCATGCGAGGGGGCATTATCGCTACCGCTCCAATCTCGAGACGCTCTTGGCCTACGGAACAGATGCTGCAGTCACTCAACTCTCGAACTCCTACTGTTATTTAGATACTGGCGACATGCAGCCGGTCGATTCCTCGGCTAGGAATGTGACCGCCACGACAAACCGGGGTTTCATCCTTCGTTGGAAGAGGATTAGTGCGAGTAGGAAAGTGCATCTCTTTGGTCGATTACATAGTGACATATGTAACGTGCCCTATACTTGCTGCGGGGCGTCAGGTTGCAGATCAGGTTGATCAAGCCCCGACCTAGCTTATCTGATGAATAAGAGTGTCGATTCAAAAACCGTTTTCAAATTTTTGGGCGCCCAATTACTGGTCAGGCGCGTCAGGCTGAACACCGCCATATTGTTGGCTCACATTTCGACACCGGAAAATAGGGGGATTTCTCGCGCGCTATAACCTGACGAGAGTTGAATTCAAGACATTCACATTCTCGGCCGGATCAAAATCCTTGTCTCTAGACAACGCCGTCGTGTGCCTCATCCCGAAACGTCTGTTGTTCAGCATTGTTTAGGACACAGATTTTATCGGTTCGTTGGACAGAATTACATAAAAATTTCAGCATTACGACTTTAGCGTTTTTTCGCTGTTTGTGAACGGTATACATTTCCGTAACGAAGGCTTAACTCTGGGCATGGATCATGAAAAAGTCCGTCATGTGCTACAAGATGTTTTTCGAGGGGTCCGGCATACAGCACTCGAACACGGGACTGCAGATAATACACGATATGTATATATACTGCTATTTAATTTTACTCTTTGACCTCACACGTAATAGGGGCGCGTCAGAGGGTCAAACGTCACACACCGAGAACGGCAATATAAGAATCGAATTGAAATTCGATATATCGTTGCCCGAGGCGATCACGTGTCTGTTGTACCTAGAATTCGACAATTCAGTCCTCATAGATTTTGAGCGTACCATCACATTCGACTTCTAATGGTAACTGTGCATATAGTGTGTACGGTGCGTGACGTCAGCTCCTTCCTCGACGTTTTCCCATCCGATCTCCTACCACAAACAGTCGCGCAAACCTCCACCGTCATCATTAATGACAATCCCCAAACAGAGGGAGGTTCACACTATCTAGCCGTGCACTTCAGACCCAAATCTTCGAGTGCCTACTACTCTGATTCATATGGCATCATACAGTTCGTACCCTCCACCCAGGCCTTCACTAAACGCAACTGCACGACCTGAGACTATAACAGGCGACAGCTGCAGGGCATGACGACTGACGTCAGCGGAACGTACTGCCGTCCATTCACCCTTTACATAGATCGGGGCTACATACAATAACAATTCGTCTCGCTATTTGATAAGTGCAACAACGCAGATAGGTAGGTGAAGCAGCTGTTCATTTCCGAATTTGGTGCTCTAATGTCTCGTGGCGGCTAGGGTCAATGCTGCCGCAGCTGGCTATAAAAGTGTGGGTAGTATGCCGTTTCTAATTATTCGTAATGTAACATGGCTGAAGGAAGGGAGGACGTCATTGAATACAAGTTCTTGCGGGGGCGCCATTATGAGATGGTCGTCATTGAATTTGGCGTGGCCAGCGCCGCAGAGTTCGAGACTTTTCGTTTCAAGAGAACATATAAGATGGCGCATCATGGCTCTTCAGAGAACGGCCTAAATCGGGCCGAAGGACATACCGAATACAAAGAACTATGCAGGGTCCTTAGAGAGGCCGTCGTCGGTTTCGCACACCTCTACGCCAACGGCGTCTTGAAATGTACATTCCTCGCCACACTGACAATACGGCCGATCCATAACCTAGAGGTTCTCGAGTGCCTCCACCCGCCTCTTTCAATCACCGCCGCTGGTGTACAATGCAATGTCACAAGTTTTCCGGATTCTCTTGCGCAACCAAAACCGCGCATTTTCTCTACGATTGGTTAATGTACTATCTGCAGAAGAAAGATTATGTCAATGTCCTGCTGACATGACACGTCATACTGCCGTCCTTGTTTCAAAATTACGTTAAACTGGGCGGGCACGATGGACCTCTATCACTCTGCTTCGTGCTGCGATTACTTCCAATACTAGTAAACGGTCGACTACCGACGTTGCGGCTGCCAAGCGGAGGATGGGGAATAGGAACCTCCCACGGAGGAGCAGCAGTTGCCGCCTGACGCCTCTTCGTCGTCCGCTTACAGTGATATCCGTATCTACTAGAGAGCCAATCATGCATTCGATCCCCAGAGGGTGCTGTCGAGGCGTCTATTTTCATAAATTCAAAACAAGACCAAATAAGTGTCTGTCGGTTTCTACCCCGCACGTGACTATCTCCCTCTGGTGGAATTCGGTGTCATACCCACACACACGCAAACAACACACACGGACACCACACACAAAAATAAACAAACACACACCGCAAACAAACATGCCAGCACAAAGAGTCACAAACAAACACACACAATCTCACACCCACCACACACACACCAAAAAACAACAACATACAAAAAACCCATCCACACACAAACAAACATCCCCACAAACACAAACACGTCCACACACACACACCACAACACATACACCCACACACCTAAACACACATTCAACACACACACAACCACATCTAACAAACACCCATTCAGACACAACACCTACACATCCAAACACACAACACACACACAACACGCACAAACACACTAATACCACACAAAAACAAATTCATACAACACACGCATCCACACAAATCGCAAACATACACAACCACAAACAAAAACACTTACACACAAATCTTCATTCCACACACACGCACCCACACACCCAAACTCAAAACCGCCACACACGTAACCACACAAACTCACCACACACTACACACACAGCAACACACACAAAACATATACACACACACCACACATCATAATCACCCACACCACACACACACACCATACACAGACATACACACACACCACACACAAACAACAAACACAAAACACAAATACACCGCACACAAAAAAAAACATACACACACCCACACACACACACACACACACACACTCAAACTTCACGCAACACACACAAACGCACAAAAAACGCACACTAACCACACACACGCAGACACACAAAACACACATAAACACACCACACAAAAACACACCATAGAGAAACAGAAAAAAGCAACACCACAAATCAACTTAGAACCACAAACACAAACACACCAAACCACACACACTCTCACGTCCACCACACACGCATACAAAGCCACAATTCACTCAGACCCAATCACACACACCCACAGAACCATGCACACACCACAAACACAGCACACATACATATTCCACGCACAAAAAGCAAACGCTACAAAAACCACACTTACACAAAAAACACACACCCGAAATTCATGCCACACACATCTACAAACAAAAAATCACCCCCACACACACCCACAATAAACACCAAACAGACAAACAAATACAAAATCCACACACAGAACACCCTTAGACCCACAAACAAATAAACACGCAAACACAAACACGGACACCCGGACACACCACACACAAACACTCAAACCACACACAAACACCCACACCACACACACCAAAAACACAATCACACTTACTTTAAAGACACACCGACCACCGCACACACGCACAAAACGGACTAAATCATATATACACACACACATAAACCACACGCATACAAACACAGCCACACACGCACACATAAAATAGAAACACATCACACCCAAAATCACACACACATACTCTAACACCCTCACAACACATACACCCAAACCCACACGCAAACACACAAACACACTTCACACAATCATGCACACGCACACGCCACACATTCGCACCTACACACACCACACAGATTCACCCAACCATATACCACACACGCAATATTATACAAATAGGCAGACACACACACACAAACACACGCATACAGAGACACACACAAACTCACACAAACTGAAACACACAAACCATACACAAAAACACCCTGCGCACAGCACAATCCCACTCACACAAAACACTAATACACACACCTAAGATATACAACACACAAAACACCCACACCACAAACACACAAAACACACATACACGCCACACACACCAACAAACGTACACAACACACAACAAAAATTTCACACTCTAGACAAACATCACAGAACACACACACAAACAAAACTCAACATCACACACACACACCAAACAACCCAAAGAAACACCACACACTACACACTCACACACACCTCACAAAACACACATTCACACCACACACACAACACACACAAAACCACTCTCACACATACACCACAAACACCCACGCACGCACACAAAACCACACACACGTCACACACACATTAAACACACCACACACTCACACACACGATTGAACAAATCCACACCCCACGCACACAAGCCACACAACACACACAACCACAAACACACAGACACACACACCACAATTTCTCTCTCTCTCACACACACACACAAACGCGCGCAACACACACACACAACACACAAAACACACATCCACACGACACAAACGACATACACAAAACCACACAAAAACATAAACCACACACACGCACAGAAAGCCACACACACGCCACACAAACATCACACATACTACACACTCACAAACACGAATCATCATATTCACACATCACACACACACACACACACACACACACACCCACAATCACACAAACGCACACAACACATACTCAAACACACACACTCTCACACACGCACACAACTAACCACACACAAATACACACACACATCACACACACAAACACCACACACACATACATACACAACATACACACACACCCACACATACACAACACACATACAACATACACACCAACACGCACACACCACACACACTCACGTCACGTACGTACACAACAAGAACACACCAACAAACCCGAATCTCACAGCCACATACACATACACAAATACACACACACACACATGCAAGCACAAAATACACGCACGCACACAAGCACATACGCACACAATCACACCATACACAAACACCACACACGCACAAACCACACACTCAAACATAACACACACACAAACCATACACGCACACAACCACAAACACAAAAGATACACCACACACAAACACTCTACATATACACACACACAATACACACACAAAAACACCACACATACACACCACGCCAACGAAACATTTACACACACCACACACCACGCACCACACACACAAAACAGACACACACGTTCATAGACACAGTACGCACGCCACACACACACCCACAGACACACACCACACACGCAGAAACAAATAGTACATACATCACACACCAATCATAAACACAACCACATACACACACCACAAACAAACCACATACATTACACGCACCACACACACACACCCAACCACACACACATAACACCAGTTAACCTCATTTTAACACCACACACAAACGCACTCACACAGAACACACACCTACAAACACACACAAACACACCGACACACACACCCACACAACACACAATATTCAGGCAAACATCATACAGAACAAATACACAAGTACTACACAAACACACATACAATCCACATGCACACACACCGTACACAACCACACGCACACACCACACACACCCACACACACCACGCCAAAACACTCCCACCCACACACACACCACACACACACGCACACACAGACATAACACCATTTAACACCATTCTGTCCCATAATTCCCGCTTGTTATTTTCCGTTTCATTTCGAAATTTCAGTTTCCCTCTCTCTTATGCAAGTCATTTACTCTTAATTTATATTTTTTGTTTGAATTTTTCTACATTTTGGGAGTGGAATTCGATTTAACTCCCACACTTTTCCTTCCTTTAATTTTTTTTTAAATTCCAACATTTCTTTATTTATAAATTTGGAGACTTAAATCGCAATAATTTCTGCCAGCACATATCACATATCACCAAATGCCTCTTTACTTTCTCACAATTACCCTTACCTTCTCTAAATATCAAATTAAATATTTGTCCTCCCTGAATAAAAATTTTGATGTGTTATCGCCAGTAAATTAATTTCCAATTACATAAACTGCCAGTTTCAGTGTGTGCTGAAATATGAGAACTGAGACCATCTTTACGGAATCTGGAACTCTCACGTCCTTGTCTTGTGTTCGTCTCATGCCTGTCATTGTTAACCGAACCACCCTCCGTCTGTCATGCACGGTCTGATGTGTCTTTATCACGACAAATGTAGGTAAATATTTCAAGCAAACCCCACATTTCAACTTACATTTCTCCAGACATAATGCACGATTCCAGTTACGGTTGACCCTTTCCTTCACGTCTGTTATCTGTATTGTGTTTTAGGAAGAATTAAGTTCTTTAGCTCTGATATCGCCCACAGAGCGATAAATTTCGAAATAGAAATTGTTTCCTTCCTGGAGAAATTAACACAAATTTTCAGTGTAAAATTGGCCATAAAATAATAGGTAATTTTCGTTCAGTTTTTTCAGTAATGTTTTAAAATTTCTGAGTCTGTTACCTGCATTACGTAGGAAATTTTTTATTTTGATTGAATAATTTTTATTTTTCTTCTTTTCGAATTCTTTTTCTCTATGATCAAATCTCCTAATTCTGTTCCATTCAATGCACAAAGATGTCGTCATGCAGTTAAAAATTATTGCTATCTCAACTGTCCGAATATGAATCATCACATAATGAATAATTCGCGTCTAATTCAGTGACACAAAATTTAGATGTTTATTCGTCATTTCGTGTAGCAGTATCATCACATTCTTCCATCTGTTCACACTCAGCAAACAAAAGCAATATCATCACATAATTCCAACTGTTCATCCTCAGCAAACACAAAGAGTATCATCATATTCTTCCATCTGTTTATTCTCAGGAACCAAAAGCAGCATTATCGAATTTTTTATCTGTTCAGCTTCAGCACACACAAGCAGTAACATTACAAATCTCGAAGTGTTCTACTTCAGCACTCAAAAATCGGTTCGTCACATCCTCCAACTGTTCACCATCAGCAAACACATGCAGTGTCATCACAATCATCCATCTCTTCACCCTCACCACACACAAAACGTACTATCGATTTCCTCCATTTGCTGCCCCTCAGAAAACACAAGATGGATAATCACATACTTCCATCCCTTAACCCTCAGCACACATAAGCAATATCATCATATTCCTTCATCTGCTCACCCTCAGCATACAAAAGCAATATCATCACATTCCCCCATCTGTTCTCCCTCAGTACACAAAAATGTGTATTATTATCATAATCCTACATTCGTTCCCACTCGTCACACAAAACATGTGACGTCAAATCCTCCAAAACTTCACCCTCAGCACACAAAATTATTATCGTCACATTCTCTACCTGTTCAACCTCAGCACACACAAGCAGTGCCGTCACTTCCTCCAAACGTTCACACTCAACACACACAAGCGTTTTCATCACATTCTTCCATCTCTTCACACTCAGCACACAAAAGCAGTGTCATCACATTCCTCCTTCTGTTCACCCTCAGCACAAACAAGGATTATCATCACATTCCTCCATCTTTCACCTCAGCAAACAAAACCAATAACATGACATTCCTCCATCTTTCACCCTGTGCCCACAAAAGCAATACCATCGCAATCCTCCATTCTTTCACCCTCAGCACTCATAAGCAATATCAACATATTCGCCCATATGTTCTCCCTCAACTCACATAAGCAGTGTCACAAAGTTCCTTAACAAGTTCATTCTCAGCACACACAAGCATTATCACCACATTCTGTCCATTTGTTCTCCCTTAGCACACAAACAATATCGTCATATTCCACCAAATTTTCACCCTCAGCACACATAAACAATATCAACACATCCCTCCTTCTTCTCACCCTCAGCACACACAAATTTTTTCATCGCATTTTTCCATCAGTTCTCCCTTAGCACACATAAGCAGTATGATCACATCCCTTCATATGTTCGCACTCAGCACACAAAATATGTTATCATATTCCTCCATTTGTTCACCCTCATCACACACAAGCAATATCATCACATTCCTCCATCTATTCACCCTCAGCACATAAAACAATTACATAAAATACCTCCATCTGTTCACCCTCAGAACACACAAGCATTATTATCACATTCTCCATCTGTTCACCCTCAGCACACACAAGCAATATCGTCAAATTATCCATTGGCTCACACTCAGTAAACAAAAGCGGTATAATCACATTCTCTCCAACTGTTCTCCATCAACACAATCAACCAACATAATCACTTTCCGCCATCTGTTCACCCTCAGCACACAGAAGCAAATTCATCTCATTCCTCCATCTGTTCACACTCAGCACACACGAGCCGTCTCATCATATTTTTCCACCTGTTCACTCTCAGCACACACAAATATTATCATCACATTCCTCCATCTGTTCACCCACAACACGCCCAAGCTTTATCATCGAATTCCTCCATCTATTCACCATCAGTACACACAAGCAGTGTCATCACATTTCTCCATCTGTTCACCCTCAGAGCACACAAGCAGTGTTATCACATTTCTCCATATGTTCACCCTCAGCACACACAAGCTGTATCATTACATTCCTCCATCTGTTCCCCCTCAGCACACACAAGCTGTATCATCACATTCCTCCATCTTTTCACCCTCAACACACACAAGCTGTATTATTCATTCCTCCGTCTGTTCACCCTCATTACACAAAATCGCCGACAATAGAGCAACTGATACATCACATTAAATTACGTACGTTTTGCTATCAATCTTCTAGTTGGCAGAAGTTTACAATCAGCTGAAATTGGATTACTGTTGGAATCTCATTGACATAGAAATATGGTGGGAAATAACAGAAATTTGGTTGCTGGAATGAAGTCAATTCTATTTGCCATTATAAAATTGGGGCCAAATGAAATAATAAAAAAGAAACAATAACCGAATTTGAAAGTGACTTTCACTTCCTAAATCGAAATATTTCCAGAGTAAATATTTCAGTATTACATTTTCATTTTTGACATTTTTATTAAGTCCGTACTGCAATCTGATGCATCACATAGTGCCCACGTTTCGTTCCGAAGGCTTTTTTAGCCAAAAGTTTCGAAAATTTTACAACTTGTTCTACTAAATGTAACTGTGCATTATAAACGTTACTTCCATATTTTTGTTCCTTATTAATGGAACTACCAAAAAATAGCCTCAAATTACGGCTTGTTTTTTTTTATTTGCTTGAAATACCCAAACACGGAAGTTATATTTTCCTTCTAAAATAGTGACTCAATGTGACAATTACGGCATTTTATAAGACCACACCCAACATGCGCTACTGTGGTCTAAATTTACGGAATGGAAAACGTAATGTCTCTCAGCCAATCATAACGTCACAGCAGTATTGATTAATGTGCTTGTAGTGGAGAGAGTTAGCACGCAGCTACCTGTTGCCAGTGACACTTGTCCGGGAGGCGTCAAGCACAGAATACGTACATTGCCCAGCTGTAGTTTTGACAGCGAGACGCTGTGTTAAAACTAACAAAGTTGTAATCAGGTAGGTGATGTTTTGTTTGTTGATCAAACGGTCTAAATGATTGTCCTGTAAATTCGGTACAAACTGGTTAAAAATTTCATCCGTAGAGGAATGCTTTGTCAGTGGCAGTCATCCGGAAATTGCCGAAATAATTGTTATGTAAAATTTTATTATTTGGCAGGTATGTATTATTAATTATGAACATTAGTGTGATCAAAACAGTAATATATCCTGTAGATTTTGTGGGTGTGATAAATGTTCAAAGAGATTGAGGGATGAGGGTGTTTGAAAATACGTTGCTGTGGTGATATTTGTGTCTAAGAAAGAGTAGGTAAGTGGGAGTGGAGAGAACTGTATAATGAGGAGTTTAATGATCTGTACTGTTCACACAAAATTGTTCGGTTGTTAAAATCGAAGAGAGATGTTGGGTGAATGAAGCGTGTATTGTGACAGGAGAGGCGTAAACAGGGATTTGGTATGGTATAGTGAAGCAAAACAGAACAGACCTAGGTCATTCGCGGTTAATGACGGTTTGGCGTGTTCCTAGCGAGTGGTGTGAAGAGAATAGTTGTTAGTGAAGTGTTGAGACAGTGTGATGTGTGTGAAGTGAGATGACGTTTCTGTCTGCACCACGCCAAGTCACAAATTCACAAATCTTGAAGCTGGAATTTCCTATGAAAAATTGCGCCCGTAACAGAAATTTGAGTAAAATAACTTCAAATTTGTAATTTTCTAATTAATTTCCTGCATTAATCACTAAATATTTCAACTGAATGTTTTGAACTGACGTATCTTCGATTTATTCCCAACAATAAACAGATCATTTCATTATTTCATCACTTTCGGTTCACAATTTACAACCGTTTACACTGAAACACGCGCAACGATTTAAAGTGCTGTCTAAGAAACACGCCGTACCGTGGGCATG
>Ga0136643_10004623_pt1 | contig 19095 bp, 16 predicted proteins | sample TergutLab28metaG_FD_96883 | JGI IMG/M metagenome (GOLD analysis project Ga0136643, IMG submission 96883) | Labiotermes labralis P1 segment gut microbial communities from Petit-Saut dam, French Guiana - Lab288 P1 (version 3) (version 3) | ecosystem: Host-associated > Arthropoda: Insects >...
ATATGACACCTAAAAATTTAAAGGAATCAACCGTGTCAATTTTCTTACCAGTATTATCACTAGTAGTTTTTTGCCAGTTATCCATATAGGAGGAAAACTGCAGCATTGCTGTCTTGCTATGGTCCAAGTACTTTGGTTTCCCCTGCAAGTACCACTCCACCAGTTCTCTATATTCATATTTCATTTACCTACCAGTGGCACGATATAATCTTAGCAACTAGGCAACTGACAGCATCATTAAGCAACACAATTTTGTCACCATACATAAGCATCTTGTACCTCATGCAACACTACATGTTTTATGCAGTTGACAAAATCATGTTACATTATTTGAGAATAAATAAAATGAAGAAAGACTTCAGAATGCATTGCATACAAGACATTGATATTAAATGGCAAGGAAAATAAAAAAATTTAAGTAAGGTTAGACAAAAACTTTGCAAGCAGTAAAACCTATTATAAGTAATTTGCTGACTTCATATTGCAAGTTACTTCTTGAAAAAAATGACAGGTTCTTAGCTGGGAAATACCTTGCCTTTATGAAACCTCAAAATTTCATTGTCGTATTCACAAAGACCCACTGTTGGACCCTATCGTGAGCCAATAGACTACAGTCCCCTTCCTCACACTATAAATCATTATGACACATTCTGCTATTATCTTGCCACATACATATATTGAGATAACAATTCACAAAACATATTAATATTCCTATATCACTGATAAACATAGCAGCAAAATTTAATACAGTATGTCTGGACACAGACTATACTTCTGATATGTAACAGCATCTAGCATTTCAGGCACACTCAATAGCTTTTGTGTTTTTAATCTATATGGCAAGCTATTATTTTATACCAGTAAATATTCTTTCCCATAGAAGCACTGTTCTCCTGTTTCTGGTATTACAAATCCTTGATCCTCAGCAAAATGTTATAAATGTGATTTACTGCCTACAATGTTGCAACAAGTCTGTTTATTACACATTTTGTAATTAAATAATTTATAATTATGATCCTGTCAGTATGTTTCAAGTATTGTGTTATATTAGTTTGATTTCCTGCACTGTAGGCACAACAACAATCACCTGGTCTGAGATGGCCTTCTACATCTGCTGTGCTGCCTTTCTTCACTTTCTCAATAAGAGCACCACGACCACCATTCTCAAGAAGCTTTCCTCCAACAACCTTGAGTCCTAGTATAGCTGCTGATGATGTAGGTCCTACTCCTTCTCGTACAGTCTTCTTAAGGATCATGTGACCAATCATACGTGTCCCATCTGCACTAATCTGCCATGACAGTGGGTGCTGCAGGACAAACCACAACAAACTATTACAAACATCATACACACCCAAGGGTATTTAACATATTTTAATCCTGAAATCTCCCAATCCCATAGTTGAATAATATCTATAATTATTGTATATTCAGTTCACAAATTACTAAAATCTGGATCTTACAGAACCTGCACACATAGTTTTAAACTCAGACACAGGTATAAACTTTCAAAATATGACTTTTTGCAACCATGTATGTAAATTGTGAATTTTTTAACAATGCAACTTTTTGAGCTAAAGATACAATTTTAGCATTTACACTGTGTCAATGAAGTTGGATTTAAGCAACAGAGGTAAACTCTGTTTGTTAAAATATTACTTCCCATATCATGTTCATTCATCCATGAAACATTTATATGATAAACAGCTTCCACTGTGATAGGTTAAGGTCTTCTGGGTTATAATTCCAGATAATCTGGCTAGTGGGTACCAAAGTTTCAGAGGCATATATATATGTTCACTCCTTCAAATTGATGGTGGCCCCTCCGGTTCATATGGTGTCATAACCCAGAAGTGAATATAAATTAATTTTCTGTTACTACTGTTGGGGTATGAATAAATATGTTGCTGTAGAAGATCAATTACTATAACTAGTATTTTAAAGCTGCTACACAATGTCTATGTAGTACTGCAAATATCTGGAAGTAATACTACAAGTACATCACCTATCAACACTAAATCTACATTTAAAAAATTATATCTACCTAGTAAATCTACATTACTGATAAGGTTCCGAATTTTAAAAAAATTATACACAATGTATGAAATTCAGTTCTCCAAAGTTAAAAAGTTGTTTATATTTGCCACAATAAAGAAATACAAGTTAAGTAACCATGTGAACAGCATGGTCAAACAATCATAAAAATTTACTATTCAAAACAAGATCAAAATAATTTTAATTTAATAATGTTGTACCCACTTTCCCAGATTTAAAAAATGTGAACAATTATAATATTTTTAAGTTCATAATCCCAAATTTGTTTGCACATTTAGAACACTGAAACACTGAACTATGTGCATATTTAACATGTATGTATCAAAACACATAGCTAATTTCTTCAACACACACTCTAAAGAAACTACAACATAGCAACACTAAAAAGCATAGCACAAAACATTACTGGTAGCTTCCAGAATCATATCATTAGAGTTACTTGCTTAAGGTCATTACATACAACATGCAGTCTACACTCACTATGCATTACACATACATCAGCAAATAATAACACCAAGACAAATTAAATTCTACAGCAATATTTTTGTATTTCATTAAAAAGAAATAATGCTGCAAAATTAACTTATTTTAATGGGGCAATGTCCAAAAATGAAGTTTAACTTAGCCTACAGACCTCAGAATTAAGTGTTCAAAATGGCTTCATAACAGAAGGAGGTCAGTTCAAAAATATTTCAGATTAGATTTTCACATGTAAATATAAAATAAACACTCCTGGAAAAGACTGGAAGGTTTCAAATCCTCAGAAAAAGAATGATGGTATTCTGCAAGGCTTCAAGCTCTGCATCTTTTTTAGAAGGGATGTTTAGATGTTACAAGCCAGATTATTGAAGAATTCCAATTTGATACAGACTTGTAACATTATGGAATGATAGTTCTCATTAACAGCACAGAAGCTCTTCAACATTTTTATGTAATATCTGGCACAAAATATTTGAAGAAAGTGACAAATATGTCACTGAATGACAAAACTGTCAGTTCAAACTCCTGTGGGGATCACTGTTCATTCTTCTGCAGACACTTACTCACATGGGGCTCTGATGAGATGACTATGTAGGAAATACCAAACAGTACAGACAACAGAAGGAAAGAGATGCAGAGATTATTACCATAAACTATGAGGTACAAAAAAAGGTGCTTACTGCCATACCAAATCTGTTTCACACACACACACACATATATATATGTGCATGTGTGTTGTGAGTGTGTGTATGTGTGTGTCATTAGAAAATTTTAGACTAAACTGCAACATGCGTTTCATGTAAATAATAACAGATTAAATGTCCTCCATTTTGTCAATAACAAGAAAATTGTGCCAAACACTAACAACAACCTACAGCTATGGAGCAAATATGTGAAACCTACAAAACACAAAACATGAAATTACCGTCAAGCAAGACAATATACAGTTTTAGAAGAAAACGCTTTACTTGAGCTAAAATTGTTATTGTGAGCAATCTAAGCAAATTTTAATTACATAGGTTCTAAAGTAGGCTGGAGTAAAGGTGATGACATCAACAAAATGACACAGCTTCCAACAGCCTAAGTGTGAAAAATACAGCAAACATTTGTTGGGAAAGTGAAGAGGGAAACTAAAATTGTAGGAAGATATATAACATGAACTGTAATATGATTCAGAAGGCCGAATTTGACAAAAAACACTTTATAGTCACAGTCCAATAGTTCTGACAATAATGGTGATAATGATAACAGTAAATATGTCTTGGCACTCCCTAAAGTGTTACACTGGATATTTGTCATCTATATCCTTCCACAATGACAACAGGATTTTTCAAGCTAAAAGCACTTTGGATAAAACAAATTTACAGAATTGTTCAGTGTTAGGTAAAAATTAAGCTTATGATCATGTCATGACACCAGTATGCAGAGCAAAATCACAACATATTGACAGTTAATAAATCACTTGAAGAGGTGGAATGGTTCACATATTTTGGTGCAAGCATAACAAATCCAAATTCCATAGATGAAGAAATTAAGAGCAGACTTAATGTGGGGAATACTTGCTATCATTTGGTGCAGAATCCTTTGTCTTTCAGTTTGCTGTCCATACACATGAAGATCAAGACATACAGAACTGTAACTTAGCCTGTTCTTTTGTATGGGTGGAAAGCTTGGTGTCTCACAATGGGGTAGAAATATATGCTGAGGGTGTTTGAGAACAGGGTGCTGAAGAAGATATTTGAGCCTAAGAGGGACAAGGTAACAGGGAAATCAGGAAGACTACATAATGAGGAGATGAATTATCTGAACTCCTAATCAAATATTATATGCATGACCAAATCAAGACAAATGAGTTGGGTGGGTGCACGTGGCACATATAGGAGACTGGAGAGGTGAACGAGTATACAGGATTTAGAGGAGACCTGAGGAAGAGACCACTTGAAGGACATAGGCATAGATGGGAGGATAATATTGAAATGGATCTTCAAGCAGTGGGATGGGGGAACATCGGCTTGACTGATCTGGCTCAGGATATAACAGGTGGCAGGATTTTGTGAATGTGTTAATAACTTTCCTGGTCCAGAAAATGCAGGCAATTTGTTAACTGAAGATCTGTTAGCTTCTCAAGAAGGACTCTTCTCCATGAAGTTAGTTAGTTAGTTAGTTAGTTAGTTGGTTGGTTATTTCAGTGTTGGTTGTCCTCACTGACACCCCTACACAAGATATGAAACAGTTCAAATATATGATAAGGGGACACTGGCTCAGACATACACAAAGAATGTGATAAATGCAGAAAAGGATGTTCTATACACACAAAAAAAAAATTGTACTCTAATATACAGTTACCTATGAACTCACCCAATCCATGGCTATAAAAAGGAAAAATTTAACTGACTCTTGCTAAGCATTCCTGTAAATCTTCTATCCATATAAATAAAACACCACAAATTGCGTGTTAAAAATTACAGAACTTTATTACTTCCCTTCATAAATTCTGTAGCATCAAAAGAGTTTGTAAATTTTAATGCACTATATTCATGGAGTGCACTTATATGACCTATTCACACACCAAATTTCACATAGTGATTCTCTCAAACAAAACAAATTTATTCTACATTTGGCTTGGGGGGGGGGGGGGGGAGGCCTTAAAGAAAACTTCAGACGATCTGCAGCTACAATGTGTGTGTTACTAATGGTGGACAATTAACGTTTAGCTTAAACTTAAGAAACATAACAACTAAGGGCATGAAACTCAAACCCAGTTTTTAAAAAAATGCCATTTGTTTAAAAATTGTGTGGGACTTACACCTATACATTAACTTGTGATTTTGGTCATTGGCAGTACTTTCTTTTATCCAAACATATCTGCATTAGAAGTAAACTTGCTGAAGCAGATAACTTTCTGGTCCCTGCAAATTATGATCAGCATGGTTTAATGTATGGCATCATACAGTTCTTCATGACAGATATCAGTCACCTGAAATTTTGTGGATATGTAGGAAACAAAAAGTGCACAAACCTATTAGAACACTATCAGTCGGAAGACCAAGGAAAAGACTGAAACAAATCATTATGCCACTCATGGAAAGAGGTTGTGAAGAACACAGAAGGATGAAACTGGCTCACAATTATGTACAAGGGTAGAATTTCTCTATATCACCAGTGGTGAATCTTTGATTTCTACTACTGGAGAGATGGTAGGCAGTCACTTGCTCCATCTGTCCGGCAGTTGGAGACAAAGAAAATACTCAAAGTTGAGAAGCATTCTGCATACTTGTAGTAAAAGTGATAAGAACAGTGGCATCTGAGTTTGGGGACATGGGATATGACTTAGGGTGTGGTGCTGCTTTGTATCACTTATTTACTGGTAGTTACCATACTTTCAGGGGAACGGACTGGGCATTTTCAAGTGTTGTGTACATTATGTTAAAACTTGTTTGCATGTGTGTGCACAAAATTGCAAAACATCCACATTCCTAACACACTGGGTTACCTTCTGGCACCATGGAGTGATTTGCCTTATTACTGCGTTATGTTTTCTATAAAACAAATATTTAAAAAGTAAATAAAATATGGTGGTATTAAGTAACTAAGAAAAACACTGGTTGTTGAAATTTCCTGGCCTTCTTGATACTTCTGGTTAACTTTCATTTGAAATGTTAAAAAATTAGCCTGTCCCTTTGTGATATCCAAGGATTGGCATCCCTCTTTCTAGAAAAAGGCTGCAAGTGGTTTACTCTGTGACATACATGTAGACTATACCTAAGCATTCTTTACTTTTCAAATGTCATGTAGTTTCTATGTATGCATGTAAGAAATTACAGTCTTCCCTGAGCTGACTTTTGATAAATTCATTAATGCACAACAGCATTACCAGCATATCTCATATACCAAGTTTCACGCAAATCATATGACAAATGTGGAAAGTATAGATAGAAATTAATTTATGTCCCTAAGTAAAGTAGGGTTTCACTGCACAAAACTCAAAACCACTTATTAGAATTTTGTGGTTATCTCTTGAACTGAATTTTATCCAAATCAGATAAAAAAGTTAGAGAGTAGAGGCAACATTTCATTTACACCCCACATAAATTATAACTTTCACTCCATTGATTTTAACAAAATTTTTAACTACATAATAATATCCCATGGAGATATTGTATACTGAACATTGCCCAAATTATTAAAAAATATCGACTGTGTGGGTAAATATCCATTCATTGCCAGCAAGTGTGAGTTAAGTAGGAACTGATGCTCTGACATTACTCTCACTGCACCGATTTCTGCTAAACTCACACCTGCTGGACAACTCTTTGTAAAGAACTCTGTTACTAAATTTCTTGAGAATCTGACAAATGGTATAGTTGCTGATAAAAGGCAAGCAGCAGACAGGTGGGCAGATATAGTCTCCAAAAATAAGGTGTTTTTTTACTTCACAAGGAAAGATAAAATTCATAACTTACAAAAAAAGAAGACTGTCTGAATGGAAAATATAAGCTCAAAATAACACACTGCTCTTCAGTAGCTAGTGGATTTTTCAGGACAGTGAAAATAAGTGGAAAAAGAGTTGCTACCTGAAAAGAGGTGGGAAGCTTTTGTGATTCTGCAGACTGATGAGACCTCATAATCCAAACTTGTATAAAAAACTGAACAAACATTACAATCATCCATATTTCCAGTGGTAGCTTTGACTGTAACATATCTAACAGGCTTAAGTGCAGGCAAATATAAAACACATTAAATGTTTCAGGAGTTTTTTGGAAGAAAAGATACACATTATATTTTAAAATGTGATATGAAGTGTTACTACCACCACAAACAACAAGAGAAACATTTCTGTGTGGCATAGTTTAAACTGTTTTAAGATTCGGATAAACTGTATGTGTGGCAAAACGTTTGCTATTAACTTCCTTTTATGTACTTGGATATCAGAGTTCTATCAAATTGGTTTTCCAATTGGACATTACACATTATATATTAGTGTGCTATGACGTATTTGAACGTACATGCGTAAATAAGGCAGCTTATTTCTTTTTGTCTAGTTGAACCAAATGCATATTAATTAGCTTGCTGTAGGTACAAATACACATAAAAGAAGCACACAAATTTGTTGAAGCAAGCGAGGTATCAAAGTTCATACATGGTGGCTAGCAAACTTGGGCAGCAGCAAGCCAGTCATTCATTACCTTGCAGCACAGAGGATGGCCCAGTTCATGCAAGTCCTAGAGGTAAAAAAAGGAAGACAGAAATTGTGAACATAAGCAAACAGACTTAGGTCACAGGTGGTAACACACTAATAATTATTTTCTAATAACTGCCCTACAAACTTGTCAAGTACTTCAATATCACAAAAACTGGTAAGCCCAAAAATAAGCAGTGATGATTCACATATTATTCAAGATTATCTATAATGAATATATAGTGTACACTTTTCCTATTAGTGTAGCATGGATAGAACATAGCATTGTACTTCTAGATGCAATTAAGTAAAAAGATGCTAAATTATGGATGTGTTCATTATAAGTCAAATAAATATAACAATGCTCTTTGTTAATTTGATATCAATGTTAAAGATTAAGTACAGTAGCCTCAAAACTGACACGCATGGATTACACACAAACATAGCATATATACTGCAACAGATTATGTTCCTCATCTGAATTTACTTCTTTGAATTTATACCTGTATCTGTATTATATTCAATGAAGTTGTAACCACATTTGTTACTGCAGATTATGCACTGTTAAAACAGTTGGATAGTGTTGGTATTAACAACAATTATTTTAAAAACTGGTTAGCTTTCTAATAGCATTCAGAGTTGTACTAATAATTTGAATTTCAGCAATTAAAACATTTACTCTTCTTTCAACTATATGACAGTCAAGTGTGAATTAGAAAGTCATACATTTTATTTATCATAATACAAACAAGTAAATTAATTATTCATATCTACTATGCAGGAGAGTTTTAATAATGTTGGAAAGTTCAAATATGTGAAAATGTGTGCAAATGACAGAAAAAATTAAAATTATATTCAAAAAGAAATTCAGATCAGATTAAATATAGTGACTACTTGCTATCATGTACTTTGGGAAACTGTGTCTTCTGGTCTCCTCTGTTCAATCACAAAATCTAAATATACAGACCGACATTTTTACTAGTTATATTATGTATGTGTGAACCTCAGTGTCTTAGCCTAAGGGAAGAACACAGATTAAGAGTGGTTGAGAATTTCTGGACCTAAGAATGAGCAAGTGACTGGAACCAAAGGGAAGTACATGATGGATTTCTAATTTGACTTTTCCCTAAATATAATTAGTAGGATCAAATGAAGGGGGTTGACATGGAAATGGGCATATAGCATGCAAGAAATGGTTGAGAAATGCATACAAACTGCAGTAATAAAACCTGAAGGGAAGAGTCAACTTGGAAAACCTACCACCACAGACACAAATCAATCTGAAAACAAACTATAATTTTCAACCACATCTCAAGGTTTATAAGAGGTTATAAGTTGGAGGGGAAAGGGGGAAAGAGGAGTGGGTAGTCCATTGGAACATTGAAAATGTAAATAGACAAATAAAAAAGAACTATGCCTACCTGTTGGGCTAATATATGTAAGTATGTATATATCCTATAGGATAGCAACTTTGGACTTAAATTAGCAATATACTTTTGTACAGCTTAATTCTTTAACACTGGGGCAGTGTACTAGTCAACAGAACATAACAAATATAGTGCAAGCATCTAAGAACAAATTGCAGAATCAGTGTACCACCTATACACAACTGTCACCTCTGGACACAATGTAACCTATGATTTTTGTTTAGTTGTTATCATCAACAAAACGACTCTCTCCCGGACATTGTTGCTGGTAGGTTATGTTATGTTCAGTAACATAGTTATAATTACTGTTCTTGTAATCATATTTTTTATGCTTTATGGGCCAATACCTTTCACAGAATAATACATACTTTAGTATTGTACTGTGTACTCAGTTACTAAACTGTACAACAATTTGACATGTTAACAGTCATTTACTACCTAAATGAGAAGCCTGAAATTTTACTAGCTTTTGGTTAGTACAAATATGTCAAGATAACACTGACAGGATAACAAAGGTATCTGGAAATTCTGTGAGTGTGTGTGTTTGTGTTTTAGGACAATTTGTCTGGTTGTTATCAATCTGTATGATAAAGGTAAAAAGAATACCTATACTAAGTATGTTTGGTACAATACTACACAAATAACCTATTACAGTGCTGAGATAGTTGCAAGCATGATAATTGATAACAGGATAGTTATGGTGCTCCTGAAAAGAAGTGGGTTGGTACTATATAGAATAACATAATACAGTATATGGTACAACATTCATAAATGATAAATCAGGAAGGATGCAGGAACATGAGGTGATTACTTATTTGAATGTAGCCTATTAGGTGAGCATTTGTCTGGACCAGACTAAGAGAAAACATTTATTTAATTCACCTTATTTGATGGGCATGCAAACATACCTCCACTTATTTTCATTTCTCCTGAAACTCCAAGTGGTTTTTAAAACAATGAAGTTATTATTTCAAATAATGATTTGTTAGTGCTATATACCTATGCAGCTACAGTATTATAAAGCACTGTAACATGCTGTGGTCCAAGAACGCTAATATTCCATAATGTAGCCCTTGGGAACATTGAAATTAGTAAAACAAGGGTAGACGGGTTTACTCAAATGGAGTACACATATATTTTCAAATACGCTGTATGTGAATTTCTGTCGCAAGAGAACATCGCGAACGCAGCGAAACATTCGCTTTGCCTCGGATTCCGATTTCCGAATTGATTAACTGTTTCCTTGGTACGAAATACTATGGTGCAACCTGTTTCATTTTATTTTGGACAAACTGCAGGTGGCAACACAGACCAGCAGGAAATATATTAAATAATTAACTAACTTTGTGAAACACAAACCCTCTTCACAGACTAATAATTGTTCCGATAATCGAGCAAATTCCGCCTACTCTGGCATTCAAAGTTCACTGCGTACAAGGCCAAGAGGGTGAGCGTTCGGAAATACAGCGCAGCAATAAGGTAGGCAAGGTTCACTCCCGTTCATTCGTAAGGAGAGAATGCAATGAAAGGCAGATCAAGTAATGTTCACAAGAGACCGCCACAGGTCTCTATACTGATCCAGATGAATACCGTCTATAGCGCCATTACAAATACCATATACTGTATCCCAAACAAAGATCAGGCCCTTTGCTGAATGCAAAGACAAAAACATTAAAAAACATAAGGATGTTATTCTTTCCTATATTTCGTTTACCATTCCTGCACAGGTAACTGAATTTTCAAGAGATAATGATTTTCTAGCGGCAATATCATAAAAAAAAGTTTCACCCTATAACATGCCATGAAGGCACAGAAGGGGAGTAGAGGTATAGCTCCACTCTTTCTTTAAACTCGGCGCTAAATAGGGGTATGTGGTCAAAGCCCACACCCCGCTTTACCCGCGGTAAAGACCCGATACTCACTGTATAGGAGGATGGTTGGGCCCCACGATCGGTCCGGACGGGTGCAAAACATCTCGCTTCCAACGGGGATCGAACCCCGAACCGTCCAGCCCGTTGCGAGTCGTTATACCAACTACGCTATCCCGTTCTCTGACAAAGTCATAAAGGAAAGTTAGCATCCTTAAATTTCATCTGATACGCGGTGAGGAAGGCAGGCGAATCGTCAGTAGAAATACTGTGCTCGCTACCTGATTTAGAATGGAATAGTTGTTTCTTAACCCCTAAACATAAGATCACAGAATCATACTTTTCCACTATAGCATAACGAAGTAGTTTCGGTCGGAAAGTAATTAGACACAGAGGAGCACAGGAATGAATGGCTCCTGAATACAGACGAACCTGTGTTCCCTTCTGTCAACTTGTGCTGATACTTGTGCTAAAAATGTGAGCCAAAATAGGTGTCATAAAGTGATATGTTCTTCGCTGAATAGCTGTAAGTGACCTATCGTAGCTTGAAATAGGCCTACCTAATAATCACAATGAAGCAGGCTACTTCTTCAGCAGGTTCCTCCTCTAGTCAAATAATGGCCCGTGCTTTGTGGAAATCGAAGGCTCATTACCATCTTCATTAGTGACTATTCTGGGCCACATAAATTCAGTCCCATCTCCCATTGCACTTCCGTACGAACCGTTTTGATTATAATCCCGCAATGCCTAGTTCTTCCAAGCGGGTTTCCCACAAAACCCCTTAATGCATTTGTGTTCTTCCCCATGCGGACAATATCCCACTCAACTCATCCTCTTTGATTTGATCGCCCTAACAATATCCTGCTGCCAGTCTCGGATGCCGCGCGGTCTAAGGCGTGGATTTGCGGCCGCCCGTTTGTTGGGATTGCAGGTACGAATCCCGTCGGAGGCATGGAAGTCTGCTTCTTGTGAGTGTTATGTATTGTCAGGTAGAGGTCTCTGCGTCGGGCTGATCATTTGTCCAAGCGAGTCCTACCAAGTGTTGTATGTTTGAGTGATCGTAAAGCCTCGACACTGAGGAGGCCCCAGCCCACTGCGGGGCTGTTGCGCCATAAAAAAAAAAACAATATTTTGTGAAGAGTACAGACCATAAATTTCTTCGTTATGGCTGTTCTCTCTCTCTCTCTGTCTCATGTCCGGACATTTTCCTTAGACCCCTGTTCTCGAAACCCCTCAATGTACTTTCTCCCTCCAAGATTTTAATTTAACTTTTTAATTACATGAATGGAAACCAAACTTTAGCTCGCTTATTAATTTTCCGAGATGTTTATTTTTTTGACAGTCTTACTACGTTACGTTCTGGTTTCAAGCGAAGAACGTGCAAAATTCACTAGACGACTTCCAGTACGAGCACGCACGCACACACATAGTCCAAATATCAGGGAAAGCGAGCATGCAGTTTTCTTATGTGAAATACAGGAACAAATAGGAAGGACCTATCAATTATGCATTCATTTATACATGTTTGTAAAAAAAAAAAAGCGTAAGAAGATTTTTTTGCGCTTCAAAGAATTTATTGACAGGTGTTATATTTCCTAAAATTTGTTCGAACTCCTGATAGCGAGGCAATTTATCAATGATCATTTCCATTTTTTCGTATTTCTTTATCTTACGATGATTAAAGTTAAATTTCTGGTCTTTCGTTAAAGTCTGGGAAGAAATGGATGACAAGAACACAAAGAGTCGATGGGAAAGGGCGGATGGATTCTGGTGTGTGGGAAAAGCGAAATCAGGAAAGATATTAATGACTGAATTAATACGGCAAGGACAATAATATGATGCCCAGAACAACAAATTTATGAAAAAGAAAAGGGGGAAGATAATAAATAACGAAAAGTTGAGGTGAACAATACACAGAGAGAAAATGACAGGGAAGAGTACCAGACGTGTTTTCGTTTCGCGCGTCTGCAAATATATAAAAAGGACAGTACGTGAGTCCGTATATGATATCCCCAACACCAATAAAACCTACAGACAGTGCCGTAAAATCGCGATCTCAGATACCGAAAAAATTTAAAAAAGTTTTCGACCTCAGCACTTCAAAACTGTGAAAAGGGGGCACAATTCAAAATAGATCACAATTGCATTTTAACTGGATTTCCCTATTTTGACTTATAGGTCCCCTGATTAAGTTGGAAACCTAAAATACAATATCGCTTGAAGTGCAAGTACAGTAACATTGTTGGCAGCTGCAGGGTTATTTTTCAGACGAAGCAAAACTATTCATTTACAGTCTCGTAAAATACGTATAACAAACTAGTCTGTCCGGACTGAAAGTATAAACAGTCAAGATTATACTCTTACTGTATAAACCATTTTTTCCCAACAGGCTTTTAACTGTTTGTTTCACAACTACAACACATTTCCAAAAAAACTCTCGAAAATTGAAACGTAAATGCGTTTTGTATCCGGGCGCAATCAAACTACATATTGCTGGTTGGGAAATTATAATTAACAATTCAAAAATTAAGCGAGAATATTTTTTCTGTCCTAATTGTCACACAGTGTTTAAAATTTTTATTTGTACTTTAATTAATTAAGATATGCGCAGGAAAGATCACAGTCTTGAACTTGCCCTATTTACAGCATATCAGCTACTAGAAATATATATTCCAGCATGGGGCACAAACACTAATAAAACAAGCTTTTCTTTGCAAATGCAATTAACTGTGGTGTTTGGTTAATGCCTGTGAAAATTCAACATTTCAACAACTGTAAAGTTATTTCCTTCATCGGGTCAGAAAATGTGTAATCTTGCCCATTTAAAATACGCACAGAAAAACCTCCATCAAATAAATTTTAAGTCTTTATATTTTAGCAGTCTCCCTTATTTATGTCTAGATTTGGTGCATTTTAACCTTATTCATACAGCGTAATATTTAAAACTTCAGTGAATATTATAAATGTATCAGTTCGAACCATATTTCAGCATATTTTCAATAAATTTCAGTTATAAGCATTCATCTATTATATTTCCAATAACACATTTACCACGTCACTAATATAATATTCTTACATGTGTCCGTGCATGTGTGTGTGTGTGTGTGTGTGTATGTATGTATGAATTTACGTACGTACGTACGAATGTATGTAGGTATGTATGTATGTACGAGTTTACGTATGGATGGACGGATTTAGGTAGGTAGGTAGATAGATAGATAGGTAGGTATATATGTATGTGTCTATGTATGTATATTTCCTCCAGTAACAAAAGAAAGTCAACAGTCCTTTTCTAAAACTTTCAGTTTAGAGCTAGTCACAATGCATAAAGACGGAACTTGATTTCTCAGGCAAATCATTGTAGATTAACTTAACTAGAAAGTTATTTCAAATGAAAGTTGCTGATATTAACTTTTCATATAGTAACCCCATGTGCAGTGAATCCTTTCTGAAAGACGACGATAAGTTCCATCTAACCTTCGTGCAAAATGGCGTTTCTGTTTAACCGATTGCTCAGTCGAAGTTACATTCGCTCGACACTGTTTAGTGCAACCCGATCTGATACAAAATTTAATCTCAATCAGATCAGCATTTTCGGAATGAAACGTGTGGACTGGCCAACAGTCACTATCTTCCCATCACGAGTTCATTTATTTGCTGTGTGCAAAATTCTCATAACACGCAAAGCAGTTGATATTCGACAGAGGTACTTATTATAAAAGTCCATCCACAGCGGTACACTAATATGAGTGTAATACCAAATTTTGTCCTAAATATGTAAGAACTGACAAGCCACCATCTCTCCAACTAATGTTATAAAGTATGGCCAAGTTATCCCTGTGTACGCTACGAAGACATGGGGGTTGTAAAGGTAATAGTTCTACTCATTCTTCAGTGGTCTGTCAAACAAAGGCTACTTTACCCCTGGGGAAGAGGCCTCTGTTATCCACTGAAGAGGAAGCTGGGCGAGGCGCAGAGGTGGTCTAAATAATTTGGGAAAGATAAAAATCTGTCCCTGCCGGCAATTGAATCATGATTCCTGGTTGTATAGTCCCTAACCTAATCACTATTGTCGCCTACGCTATCATAGCTCCACTGTTATAAATTCAAGCAAAGTTACTTTCCGTTTAACAAAATTTTCCTAGCAAATATTTGACTGAAAAACTTGAAGAACTTGGGAGAAACAGGACAGATGAAAGCGTAATGTGAAAATGGGTCTCAGAAAAATAGGACGTGTGGCTGTGCATTCTACTCAACTGCCTCAAGATAACGTCCAGTGGTGGACTCTTGTGAAGAGAGTAATGGATATTCGGATTCCATAAAATGCGGCAATCTGTTATCCAGCGGGGTGACTAGCGCTTCTCCATGACTGCGCATCATATGAAAGTAGTCTAAAAATTTTCTTTCGATGAAGAACTTACAAGGAAAGCAATCCTCTCGTAAAATCAGAAATGTCTTAACCAGCGTGTCAGCACTGCTACCCACCGTTCCAAACTTCTGCAGCCATGATTTGACGTCAAAAGAATAAATGAATTGCGCTTTAAAAACAAATCCCGTAACATATAATTATTTTTTTCGTAATAGATCAGTAGTGTTTTTAGTATTCGCATGTAAAAACCATTATGAAATAAAAAATGTTGATAGACTTAAACTATTTTCCCACATAATTCATGTAGGTGACTACCCAATAAAGTCACTTTGCTTACGTTACGATTCACGATAGCGCCTCTATAATTTTTTTGAACTTTTCGAACTTAAGTGCAAATAAAATATCTAGCTGGTAAACTCGTTTAACCTTAGCCTTTTCCAAACGCATTGCGTTAGTGTAAATATGAGACAAAAGGATTTTATTGTTTTCTTAGGCAGCATATCCTTACAAAATAAATGTGCTGATACTTTCATTTTTATTTTTCTCAGCACTGCAACGATCACTAAAAGGGCAAATCTCCAGCATACAAAGTGCACAGCTCAGAATCGAAAAACTCTTTTAAGTTTAACCATTACTATGCGTACCATCACCACCACGTTCAACACTAGAAAGCCTGGATCTTCCCACACGTGTTTCGTATGAAACTCCCGAAAGAGTGATTATTTCCTTATAAATTATTAACCTACTGGTCTTTATAATGGAAGAATCTGTTACCTATGAGGCAAAAACTGAAATTTTCAATACATTACAGATTAAATGTAGTCTTTGCAGGATTAAGCCACATTGATGCAACATGTAAAAAACAAAATGAATCTGAAAGATACATAAGATAATTAAAGAGTTCACATTTCGGTATTTCAATCCACTACATTTTTCACAGAGCATTTTTGTGTCTGCTCGAACTAACTGAGCCTACGGGTTTCGATGGTGTTTGAAATATTTGTTTTAATTTAACTTTTAGGTAATTTTTCAAATATTAATACCAGAACGGAGTAATACATATGTCAGAAGATCAGCATTTCACATTACGCTTGTTCCATCTTGTTAAAAATACTGACTGAAATTTTGATGAGCAGTAAATCCTTCTGGTAACATTTTAAATAACATGCCTATGACTTATAAAATTGGAAGCAATTTAGCCCGTATTCTACCACAGTAACTTGCACAGATAGGAAGCTGAGACGTTTGATGTATTAATAAAGAATAAGTATAATATTTTACAGTAAACTGAGTGGGATGCGGGAGAGCATGTCTAGGATACGTGTACGGAGTGGACGATGCGGGTTTAGATTCCTGAAAGGCGCAACAGATTGTTCTCTTCTCCAAAACAAATGATAGCGAGTACATAAATAAGGCTTGGAAAAACACGAAAGAGGATATCAAAACCTCAGCAAAAGACAGTCAAGGTCTGTATGGATTGAAGCAGCACAAACCATGGTTTCATGAAGAATGTTTACGATTTTTATATCAAAGGAAGCAGGCTAAAATGCAGTGGTTATAGGATCCACACCAAAGCAATGTAATCTAAACAATGTAAGACGTAAAGCTAGTAGACATTTCAGGAACAAGAAACGAAATATCTGAAAGCTAATTCATGAACTTGAAACTATGAGTAAGATCAAGAATATCAGAGACCTCTACAAAGGCATCAATGACTTTAAGAAGGGTTACCAACCTAGATTTCATAGAGTACAGAATGACAAGGGTGATTTGGTTACAGAATGCCAAAGTATTTCGGCTAAATGGAGGAACCAATTCTCCCAGCTGTTCAATGTAGTGTACATGGGGTTAGTGATGTTACGCAGACAAATACACCCAGCAGAAACACTAGAGCCTGAGCCGAAGTGCCTTTGAGGTTGAGATGGTTATTGAAAAGCTAAAAAGACACAAATCGCTAGAAATTGATCAAATCCGAACAGAACTGATTACAGCAGGGGTTAGAACAATTCGCTCTGAGATCCATTAACATATTGATTCGATTTGGAATATGGAGGAATTGCCAGAGGAGTGGAAGGAGTCGATCATTGTACCTGTTTATAAGAAGGGGGATAAAATGGATTGTAGTAATTATAGAGGCATATCACTTTTGTCAACTATGTACACAATTTTTCCAACAACCTGCTGTCAAGGGTAACTCCAAAAGCAGATAAAATTATCGAGGATCATAAGAGTGGATTTTGAGGCAACAGGTCAAGTACTGATCATATATTCTGCATTCGTAAAATACTTGAGAAAAAAGTGGGAATACAACGAAGAAGTGCATCAGGTACTTATAGACTTCAAGGAAGCTCGTGATTCAGTTAGGAGGGACGTCTTGTGTAATATTCTCATTGAGTTTGGTATCCTATTAAACTAGTAAGGCTGTGTCGGAATGATATCTATAGCAGAATCTGGGTAGTCAAACACTTGTCTGAGATGTTTCCTATTAAGAAGGTTTTGAAGCAAGGAGGTGCTTTATTGCCATTATTTTTTAACTGTGCTCAGGAGTACGCCATTAGGAAGGTTCAGGTAAATGCAGGATGGCTTGAAATTTAATGATACACATCAGCTTTTGGTTTATGCTGATGATGTTAATATATTGGGCGGAAGCACATATGTTATAAGGAAAAACAAAGAAGCATTAGTGGTTGTTAATAAGGAAACCGGGCTATTAGTAAATGCTGATAAAACTAAGTACATGGGCATGTCTCGAGATCAGAATGCAGGATGAAGTCACGGTATAAAGATTGAAAATAAATCCTTTGAAAAGTTGGAACAGGTCAGATAGGTAGGAACAAACCTAATGAATCAATATTCTGTTCAGGATCTTTTGTCGTCCAGTTTGCCATCCAAGAATATACAGATTAATATATGCAGAACTAAACTTTTTCTTGTTGTTTTGTATGGGTGTCAAACATGGTCGCTCACATTAAGAGAGGAACGTATGCTGAGGGTGTTTCAGAATATGGTGCTGAGGAGAATATTTTGGCCTAAGAGAGACAAGGTAACAGCTGAGTGGAGAAAACTGCATAATTAGGAGCTTAATGATCTGTACTTCTCACCCAGTATTGTTCGGGTGATTAAATCGAGAAGAATGAGATGGGCATGGCATGTAGCACGTATGGGGTGGAGAGGAGAGGTGCATACGGGATTTTGGTGGGGAAACCTGAGGGAAAGAGACCATTTGGAAGACCTGTGTAGATGGCAGGATGTTAAGATAAGTCTTCGGGAAGTGGGATGGGGGGAATGGACTGGATTGATCTGGCTCAGGACAGGGACAGGTGGTGGGCACTTGTAAACGCGGTAATGAAACGGGGAATTTCTCGACTAGCAAACAACCGGTTAGCTTCTCTGCTCCAAGGAGTAAATAAGTAAGTAAGTAATTAAGTGGGTCACTTATCATCATGGGATAGTACTTTCTCAGAATGTGGGATCAGTTGCGGGCGGCAGTGACAAGCTTGGATACCTCACCGTAAGATCCATTACATTTCGAACTGAGACAGGCTCTTTGAAAGGACATTAAATAACATATACAAAAGTTCATTTACAGAATCTAAAACTAAGAGCCACTTTGGAAGAACTAGGCGTAGGCGGGAGGGGGGGGGGGGAAAGGCAAAAAAACTTAAAAAAAAAGGAAGAAATTTTGAAACAAAATAAACTTGCCCCGAAAAGGGACAAAAA
>Ga0136643_10004624_pt1 | contig 19092 bp, 15 predicted proteins | sample TergutLab28metaG_FD_96883 | JGI IMG/M metagenome (GOLD analysis project Ga0136643, IMG submission 96883) | Labiotermes labralis P1 segment gut microbial communities from Petit-Saut dam, French Guiana - Lab288 P1 (version 3) (version 3) | ecosystem: Host-associated > Arthropoda: Insects >...
CCCCCCCTACCCCCCCCCCCCCATATGTCAGTATTTACGACATGCCAAACAGTGTATTCATGTACCAGGCCTTTTGTCGTATTTCATAGCAAACTTTATTTTTGACAGCGGAGGTCGTTAGTCCTCGCCATACCTCTGAAATCGTAAAACCATCTCTTTATGGATATTCAGTTCTGCATCTCGAACATATTCACGGCTGTATTCTATATTTGGGGACCGTATCCCCCAAATCCGTCTTAGAGACGTCCCATTTCGTCGTAACAGGGAACTGCTTAGCATATTACATAATGCCATTAGGGTGGGTAAATGAAAGGGAGTGAGATGGCCGCTATTCGTAGCAGGCAAGGGCACAAAACGTCATCCGCTAACCGGCATACCAGGGTGTAGATAGGATAATATAAAAATGGATCTAGGAAAAAACAGGGTGTGGAGGTGCAAAGTACGTGTATGTAGAGGGTTCAGAGGCGATGTTTGGGAACACGGCAGTGAAACTTTCTTCATTAGTAAATGTCATGACTTTGATGGCCAGCTGCTAAGTTCCAACATTTTAAAAAAGATCCTGCGCCGTGGAGTTGGGTAATTGAATTCTCATATTAGTGTAGCCACTAACAAGACGAATGGACGAATGACCATGACCTCCAGGGTCGTATGCAAGGGTAATGGTTTTTATTTAGTGTTCTGCACTTTGCCGTAGTCATATATCGTCTGCAATTGGTTGATCTGTCTGCTATCAGATATTTCTTTTTTCGTGTAATATACATGCATAGAGTTTGTTCTGTTTCAGAGGTCGCACGTTAACCTTTGTGCAGACATAGTAGCCTGTGCCAAAGTATGGCCTTCCGCAACAAATGTAATACTGAAACTCGTATCACAAGGGCGTGGACAGAATTATTTCCCTCTGTTATTACTTCAGACGCATGTATATGAATGTGACTCTTTCTTGTATCATTTATACACTTTCTTAACGTTACGGGTTTTAGGCGCGTTCGCAAAGTTGCAAAAAGCGACTATTAGCTCCGTCATGTCTTTCCACACGGAACGACTCGGCTCCCACTGAACGGATTCTCATGAAATTTTGTATTTGATAATTTTTCGAAAATCTGGCGAGAAAATTCGAGTTTCATTAAAATCGGACAAGAATAACGAGTACTTTATAAAAGACCTTGTACATTTTTTTTATCATATCTCGCTCAGTTCTTCTCAGACTGAGAAATGTTTCATACAAAAGTTGTAGAGAAAATAAAAACACCCATTTTATGTTCAGTTACTTCCCTTCCCGTTTATGAGACACTGTAGGCAAATATAGTAAATCCGGGGAGGCCACTGATGACGATATGGCGCATGCGCATTTCACTGTGTAAGGCTACAAACAATATGCTTGCGGAGTGTAATACTTACTGCTATTGTGCTGCAATGTTTTTTTGCACGAACACGCCCATTGTTACGTTAAACATGCATTACCTGCCTAGCGTAGCCACGAATTAATATTTCGAAGTATAACTGAGCCACTCACGGCTAGAAACGATTGTTAATTTGTAGTTCAGTGAAGTTCGTATTCGCGAATTTCAACAAGAGATGGAACCTGTGAAGAGGTAAAAGGAACCCTTGTGTCAGTGATCATGCCATAAATATGTGTGTGGAGAAATTCAGTGAAGGCCTGACGCTACATTCCGATGAGTAATCCGCTGTACGCTGCGGCTCCTTCACTCTCCGAACACAAGCCTACGGTGCTCATTAGACAGGTATTACCAACACGAGATCCGCGGGCCATACGTGGCCCGCCGATATTATGCCTGCGGCCAGCGATGGTTTTCGCACGCAGTGAACTTATGCTCCCCCACCCGATCAGAATGATTTAGTGATTTGGTGAACTTCGCACGCTTAGATAAATTTGATAAACAACATTTAATTTGTAACGGGATCCGTTTGTGTAAACGGAAAACGTTGTTTATTGGAAACTTTACCGTCGGGGAAGTGAGCAAAATACGGAGTGGTAAGCTCCACCATCGTACTTACACTTGCAGTACAGAGCATGTGCCAGTAACAGTTCCTGCAAATTTAAGTTGTAATTTTATAGAATAAAATTCCGCGTGTCTCTTTAAAACCGTCAGTGTCGACAGTGGCAAGCTCCTCGTTGACATTCTTCCATTTTTCAACAATAATGGAGTCATTGCAAGTAAAATTATAGAGGTGAATTATATTTTTACTAATTAATGGTATAACGGAATACATATTACTAAAAAACGGTATTTTTGTGAGGAAATTTGCGTTTGGTATTAGAATGTAGGGTCCTGGTATTTAATCCGAGCGCCTTTAGGGGCTCCACTTTAAAGGGGTACACCACTTACCCCCCCCCCCACGTTTTGTAACGTTCTGTCATTCAGTTACTTTTTCATTCCGCCTACTTACAGCGCGGGTATAATCCGCCCGTATCTCGATGTTTCTGTGTTTCCGGTTGGCAGAGAGGTATATAAACCAGGCAGTTCTCAAACTGTCGCTGTGTGTGCCAGAACAAAGAACTACTTCGTATTTGTTTTGCGATGTTTGACTCGTTTGATATAGGAAATAAGACTTAATAAATTTGCGGTATTTGACTTATCCAGTACATGGAGTAAGTAGATATTATCCACGTTTTATTTGTGGCCCCTCCTGACGGGGTCATCTTGAGTTGTCTGCTTTCGGATTTAACTATGCGTAGGTGTTAAATATGCTTGCCCACTCTTAGTATTGCTTCGATCTTGAATGACGATACTGTTTAATTTACACCAACTTTTACTATTTTTTATACTGAGGTAAAAATGCATTGTTGCATGTCTGAGAATAGGCACTTGTTAATATTTGATTTCGGCCGATATTCGCGCACCGACCCATAATTGTCTTAACGAATATGAATTCCGAGGTCTTAATATACCGAGAATAATTTAATACCGCCAATTTTCGAGACTTATGTTGGTGGGAATATGCAAAAGAATGATTGTAATATCCCAGACCCAACACCGTGACTGCAGTGACCTTGAATGAAGCAGAAGCGTGGTGATCGTAAATAAACATTCGCCGTGTTTTGGTCGTTTCTTTTCACAGTCCATTTTTTTGTTGTTGTGTAATAGCAGTCAGTTTAGTAGAATCCTTTTTGTGTGCTTATATATTTACTCCACACGGTTTCAAAACGTGCCAGAAAATAGACACCATCCTTGACGCATCGGATAACTGCCTTTACATCACAAATGGAATGTACACAGACGTCGGAAATATAGGGGCACCTATCTAAAGATGGGATGTACGTGCATATTTTTAAAGACGACCAAAGAACATTGTGCGCGATATGTATGCAGTGCTTTGAAATTAAGTCTTTCAACCCGGAAGATGTTGTCATTTGGAAACCGCACTCTGTAACAGTGCATGCACGCCTGTGGATTTTGTTTTCAAAGTAAACTATAAGAATTAAAGTTACAGTACGCTGCAGCATACAACTGTAGATAGAAACAGTTCGACTACGGTGGAAGCTCCTTAAAGGGTAGGCTTTTTAATGTGAAAGACAGGAAAGCCGCACACGGTTTGGGAAAAGGTAGTGTTAGCAGCAAGGCAACTGGTAAGCGCAGGTTTGGGAGAGAGGGCTTGCAGGTAACTGAATGCTGTGTCGATGTCCAATCATACACCTCAGTGCAGAGTTGGAGAGAGGGTTCGGAACGTGACGGTACGGCTGGTAACATTAGCTTTATATGCTGTGGCCTGATTGATAATCCGGTGACATTGTGTTCGGTAAGAATGCAATGGAAGTATGAATGGAAACCTTGCCTCTCTCAAGTCATTGCATGCACGAGGAATTTCAGATGCCATTTTTTGGAATTTTCAGATGATGTGTACTGTACACAAAAAGAAGGTATTATTGTTTTAAATTGGCATTATTGGTTGGCCAAAATGCGTCGGTGTTAATAGTGCTGCTGTACTCCATGACATGCCGACACTGTAGGGTAGCTGGTTGCTAGTGTGGAAGCTGTCAGCAGATGCATATCGTATTCACTGTTGCATCCAAAAGGAATTGCCGCTGAGCCGAGTACTGTTTTGGAGAAATCCGTGGAAACTTAATTTCATGAAGACCCTACCCTTAAATTCAATAATATTTGCGCCTATGACTGAGGAGATGGACAGATCATCCTGAACCAGTGTACTTCCGCTTACCGATATCTGTGTGCCATCGAGACAAGTTTCTTACACGCTTGTTTTAAATTTTTTTGTGTCCATTTTGCAGTTGTGAAAATGCTTTGTTGACTTCTCATGGTCAACTAAACGGGCATGCTTGGCCGATATTTTCATCCACTTACTGAACCGATTTAAACCAAGTTAAGGGAAGTCGTAAATGAGGTCGTAGTTGGAGTAAAATAGAAGCCATGTTCAAGAAATTAGGTCTGCAGTCTCCAAGTACGGACCACTTTCATGTCCTTCAGAATTATTTGTCACACGTGAAACACCTTATCGCTATCCCGGCAAAGTAAAGAGGGACTTAAGCGGTAAACTTCTGATCTCTTGAAGCAGCATAACAGCACCTGCGATCTCATTAAATGGCTCATTATAATAAGAAAACGATATCTTCTGCAGACTGAATAAACAGTATGTCTCGCACATGTATGTATTACAACTTGTCGTACGTATGCAGATGCTGTTTTGATTCATAAAATAAACTTTCATTAACATGCGTTACTGAGATTTTAGTAGCACTCTTCATTGTGCATTTTCTCAGTCACTGGATCCTAATGCTAAAACTGCTATCTTGTGGGGACCGCGAAATTTCTTTGTCATTAAAAGTTGGTCCTTATACATACTGCTTTGCATGAAGCCGACTTCAAAATTCACGTGAAACTGCTCAGTGCACAAGATTAGTGACAGAATATATGCTTGTGTGCCCTGTAGCTTTTGTTTGAAACATTTCGATATGGTGAATATATAAGTCGGTAGATTGAGAAGAATTCACGACACTGTACAGCATGATACGTATTTGTTTAACGGTCGATTAGCGTTGCAACAGTAGAATTGTTTTCGTGATTACCTGACCGTCAAGATCCGTTAAGTTACACAGAATCTAATGTCAACCAGGTGTTGATGCTCCGTGTGCCATATACTGCCCATAGCAGCTGTCCACGTCGTGTTGCTGTACATCCTTGCTGACACATTTTGTTTGCACTGCCTGATAGCTTCAGTTCACAGGAAGTAGGACGACAGCGTAGGTATTTGCGTACCCGCAATTTTATCTTCCCGTAACATGTTTATGGCTATTCTTGTAAAAAACGGAAAACAAGTGTTTATGAACGTTTACCGAACTTTAGACTGTCTTATCTGTATAGACTGGCAGGAAGAATATAAAAACAATAATTCTGCAGTTCAGTGGTTTATTTCTGTTTCTGTCTACCAGAGCTTTAAAACAAACGCAGATTTTCACTTAGTTGCGTCGCCATGTTTGTAATTTAAAACACACACGTGTGGGCCGAGGTAGCTCAGTCGGTATAGCGACTCGCTACGGTCTGGACGGTTCAGGTATCGGATCCTGGTGGGGGCGATATTTTCCGCACCCGTCCGTACCGGCCTCGGGACCCACTCAGTCTATTGTACAGTAAGAACCCGGTCTCTCTTCGGGGGTAAAGTGGCAAGGGCGTGGCGATGACCACCCACCCCTCACCTAGCGGCGAGTTAGAGTAGAGCTACACCTCCACACACCTCTGATCCTTCATAGAATGTTGTAAGGTGGCTACCTTTTTTACCTTTCTACACAAGTTTCGCACAAGGTGTATTGCTAATGTAATGGTCAGCCTTCATATTGAATTTCATATTTCCAGCTGCACTGTTAACCAGATATCGTTACGATACATGGAACTGAATGGTAATATAGCGCCACCGTCCTGTTATTTAATTCGAAACGAGCAACTTACCGTAACAAAATTTGTGTTTTGAAGACCTGCTACCACGGAGGGTTTGAGGACGGTATAGTGTCTGCTGTCGTTCGCACTTGAGCACGCGAGACTGTCACAGTGGCCGTTGCTGGTGGAAGGAATGACATTGACGTTCAATCCATGTAGTTTCTTGAAAAGCTATCAGCTGTTTCAGAAGTTTTGGGAGGGGGGACGGGAGAGGTGTAGCGCCCACGCACACATACACGCGTAAAGCATGATTATGCCATAAGGTTAAGATTTTTTTAAACACAGTGGGTTAAACTGTTAACAAAATTGCCCATAATTTACCTTTAACCCAGTATATTCTACGAACGTCGTGGCTGTTGTGAACAAAATGAACCGTTCATTAGCTTCACTGTTATATTTTATCAGTTAGTGTGAGAGTTGCGTGCAGCGAAGTTTTGCTTCGTGGGAACTGCAGGAGGAGTTCCTGGTGTATTTTTTGTACTGTCTTAAGTGTTCTCCTTAAGGAAACTAGGAAAAAACTTGGAATAGGTGGCGTTTCGGTCGAAATTCGAGTTGGTACCTCCAGCAATACCGCTGTGCTAATCCACTCGGTTATTAACTGTTGGGGTTTCAAGATATATGAGCATTACGGCAGCCACATGCATTTGAATGGAACTATTCCACTGTGATGTGCTCTCAGGACGCCGCTGGTACAGGACAGTACAGCACGCAACATGTGCTTGTCCGGACTTTAGAATTTACCACGGAGTTGTGCCTGAAGAAGGTGCAGCAGGCGTAGCGTGGGGGCGGGGGATGTATTGTGTACGGGATCGACGGTCACGGTTCGAATCGCGGGAGGGCAAGGGATTTTTCTCTTCTCCAAAAAATCCATACCAGCTGTCGGACCTATCCAGCCTCCTGTTCAGTGGCTACCAGTGTAAAGCGGCCGGGGCGTGATGCTGAGTACTTACCTGCGTCTAGTTCCGAGATTAAGAATGCCGTCTTGGCGTGGACAGTGAAACCTATACTTTTTTTTTAAAAGGAGAATGGTGACGTGTTGAAATAATATAACTCTCACCACCCACAGTTTTTGAGGAATGCTGTCTTCTGAAAAGCGACGCTGTGTGTCTGGAGAAACGCGTTGCCATCGTGAGGGTAGAAGAACGGACTCTTCTGTTCTTTCTTGAAGATATAGGTAACGGGTTACTTCAAAACGTTCGTAAATTTGCGAGATTAACCCAACATATTCTTGTTGACCGAACACACCAAATCCAGTGCGCATTCTGATAGCGGCCGCTTTCTTCCTTACAGCCGCCGCGTACAAATCCGTTATCGTGTTCTCTACTGCAAACACAGAATCACCAACCTTCAAACTAATATAAACTGATACCGTGTTCATTTCCCCACATACAATGTAACTAGTGTTCTATCAGTTGGGGGGGAGCAGCTGAGGGTCTTACAGCAGAGTTATGAGGATTCATACCTCGGGAATGAAGACGAAGACACTAGGGAGTCACTTCCTTTAGACAGCGTCATATCCCGACAAACCTGCAAACTCAACTGCTGGGGAAAGGAAGTGGCGTGCAGTGTAGGACTGATAACACGATACGTACTTGTTGTGGTAGCAGTGGCAAAGAGGAGGGAAGAGGAAGTCGGGGCCATGCGGTCAGCGCCTGTTTGCCTGTGTGGGGAGTGGGTGACCTTCAGAACAGTGTGAAAGAGATTTTTGTAATGACGTACTGCGTATAACATAGTAGTAGCTGACCCACGTTATCTCGCCAGGCTGAAATTTCAACCCGCACAATGTGCATTCCTTAAATACCTTGCAAGTATAGTTACCATTCCTAGACAGCAATCTCTTCGTCAGTATCCACTGCACAACCAGGCCCTATGCCAAAGGCATTGACAGCAAAATTTGTAAAAATGACGTAAGTTCTCTTGTTTTGGTTCAACGTCGTACAAGGATATGTTGATTCAGTGCACTTTGCGGGCGTGTTGGTGCTAATTAGGCCATTTCCTAAAACTACATGGATTTGCAGGCGCTCTGAAACATCTAGCTGAAACAGCCATTTTTGTTATAGTTCAAGGAGGCCGTTTGAAGTGGGTAGATTATATGAAGAATTATGGAATGGTAAGACCGATGGATGAGAAAGGATGTGGAAGGAAGCATGCTTGCTATATTTAAAGTTATGCTAGAATTTTCCCTGAGGGTCTGAGGAAAACTACATAAATTATCAACGGTTTCTACACCAAGAACAAAAACCCGCTACTTCGCGAGTCCTTTGAAAGGGAAGGAAAAGCGATCATGGCCCGTTGAAAGGTTATCTCGGAGAAAATAAGCAACGCTGAAGGGTATAGTACTCCTACCGACATTTGAACCAGTGTCCTCGACATCGATAGCTGTAACAAAATGTGCCTTCCTCATATCTGAAGTGCTGCAGTAAAATCCTGTTTGTTGTGTGGCTCAGAATTCAGTTCTAGTAAACATGGATGTGTACATTTATTATGTTTCAAATAATCTGTACGCATATCCGAAGTTGTTTGGTTTTCCCGTGGGACTGTATGTAGGTCTGTGGTGCATTGTCCAAGTGCCTTGGCAGATTCAACGATTCTATTTTGGGAATAGCCAGATCCCTGGTAAGGTCGAATGACACTGTGTTCACCGTCCCTTGTTGTGTTGCTTACCCGTTACTATTTCGACGTCCTCGGGGTCGAGGAACTGGAGTCTGGCCATCATGTTCAGATTAACAGTCGAGGTGAAGCTCACGACCAGTGCAAATTCACGATTCACGTAACAGCGTGTCATGTCAGTCCTGTGAAACAAACTGGCCTGTGCATGTGACAGGGCATGGTGGTTGGCAGTGCAGCATTGAGAAGGACGTCAAGTTTCGAAAGAAGAAATTTAAAAATTTATTATTATTATTGCTGCCATCGTCGTGCTTGCTTAATTTGTATTTGACTATTAGGCTATTGAGTCAACACGTAAATAAGTAAAGAACTGAAGCCTTGATTGACGTAAAATTTTCGAATGATTAGTAAGCTGCGAACTAATTTCACCGTCTGATCTTACGTATAAGAAACGTGATTGCATCGTCTGCAAGTGTGAGAGAACTTGAACCGACTTCGTCGCACTCGCGGCACATAGTCACAGTTTTATATGAACAGACCGCAGTAACCGCAACCTTGCCTTTGTTAGTGCTTGGCGCAGTATAGAATTGCCTGCAGACTCTGCGCGGTAGTTGTCTAACTGTTAAATTTAAACTGTGAAGAATGCCCACTCATTAACGACAGATGTTAACGGTGTTGAAAAGACGGAGTAAAGTAGTACTTCCAGTATTTTTCGTTTACACATCTGAGCAGTACCTATCTTAGAACCCCTGAACTAGTTAATAAACGACGCATGTTGCGGTCAGTTGCAGTTTATATCCATGTTGAAACCCAGATTCTTATAATGTTTTTTCCTGTGACGCTGCCGTCCAACGCGGGCCATGGCTTCCTCATTCTTGAGGTTTCTTGATCACAGTCGGTAGGACTCCTCTGGACGAGCGATCAGCTCGTCGCAGAGACCTCCACCTGACACACAACACTCACAGCAGACAAACATCCATGCCCTCGGTGGGATTCGAACCCACGATCTCAGCAGGTGACCGGCCGCAGACCTACGCCTTAGACCGCGCGGCTACTGGGACCGGCAGATTCTTATAACGCGGTATTACATTGTTGAATAACCGTTATTTTACCTGTTCATTATCAGGTTTGCGGAAAGCGGAGTGTTTGTATCTCTCCCTTTCAGCGTCCTTAACTGTTTGTCGTTATGTAGGGTACCATATGCGTTGTAAGGATTTGATATTAAAGTGTGGATTGGAGAGGTTAATGCATTCCTGAAAACAAGAAAGAATGAGAACAGTTTCCCATATAAAGTAACTGAATATCCAGGTTAGGAGTTCGTTCACTTCAAATTACAAGTTTTTATATACGTGTATATCGTAAAATAGAATGTAATAAGTGTGATACAACAGTTGAAGCAGAAAATAAATTTAACTATCAGACGAATATGTAGTAAGAAAGACACGTTTATAGGAAATGTAAATTTACAGACCGCATAAACTGAGAGAATATCTAAATTGCAATTCGTTTAAATCAAAATTTTCGTAAATTGGGAACTTGGAATATGCAGAACTGCTCGTGTACTGATGGAGAACGCTACGAGGCTTAAAATGTTTACACTAAAGGCGTAAAAATAACATTTATAGATCTTTACTGATACCTGTTGGAAATGTTACCCTGTTGTTCATACAAGCTGCCCACTGTATGTCACTGCGTTAATGTGTTGCGAATTAAAAAAGCCACAGTAGTAGAGGGTAATGAGCAGTGTCTGTCGTACTACAGGGGCTGATCATTGCCATTGTTGGATGTTTAATCTCTCATCGTAGAGGTTAAATAAACAGAATGACATCATCTTGAACATGTAACGTCTGTAGGCCTCCTAAGCTGATTACGCACCACTCCAGCAGCACACAAGAGCGGAAAACTGATTACACTGATGGTCTGCGGTATAGCATAATATTCTTGCAGTAGGAACGTAGCCTACTTACAAAGCACATAAGAAGATACCCCAGCCAATTGGCTTAATTACCTATTTATAATTAAGTAAGAATAAGCAATAAATCTTAATTATCAAATGGCCCACACATTGAAATCTACACACAGGTCTAGGTAACTGTCAGTTAATGTGATCGATCATAGGATGTACGTACTTTGGATAGAGCTGGCAGTTTATCAAAACATAACCCCACACACATTCGGTTTTTCCCTAGACTGAGCCATTAATAACTGTTAACCATGAGAAGTGATGACATGTCACACTGATTACGAATGATCTGACTGGTAATATGGCCGAACGCAGGCTGGAACATGTCAAAAGTAACATTGTAAACGAATAAAGGAAGGGATTTGATAAGATAAAGCAAACTAATGCATATAACATTTAAAAGTACCTTATGTTATACACATAGTAAGTTTCCTACATGTACATGTTTCGGCCACATTTGTGGCCATCCTCAGGGAGGTACATTACAAAGGATATATTGCAAAGACATTATAATATAAATATTTTTAAATGCGTATGTGAATTTGTTGGTTTTGTCTTAATATCAAATCATCTTAATGCATGGTCATGGATAATTTAAGAAAAAAGGAAGGGATCTTCGTTCTTCTGGGATTTTACGCAGCTTGGATTGGTAGTTTGTGAACGACGTTGCGGGACACAATATCTGTCCCATCTTCAGAGACCCTTGAAGATGGGACCGGTAAGTTGCCTCCGCGGCGGAAGCCTGAAACCACGCGAATAAAGGAAGGTTGTGCAATATTGTCCTCTAGACCAGTGTTTGTCAACCTTTGTGAGACCGCGGCCCGGTAAATTCTTTTTTCATAAGACGAGTGCCCGGTACCAACAAATTTACTCGTAAATGCCTTTCCAATTTTTTTTAAGTTCATACATTAAACTAACATAAGTATTAATAATTAATTATGGCATAATCGTAAAGAGTGTTAGTACTCTTATGTATACGGTGTGACATGTTGACAAATATAAAATTACGTTTAAATTAGTTATCAGTCACTGGACTAGTGAAATGTTGTAGCATATTGTAGTTTCCTCAGGCCAGCATCTGGGTCTGAGTTTTTCGACACATTCATGAATATTTTTCTCCTGAGAATATTTCCACTATAAAACATTTATTCATGAAAATTGCTTAGAAAACTAAAAATGACAAATTCCAGGAGAACCTCTCGCGACCAGGTATAATTGATGCCAGGGCCAGGTACCGGGCCACGGCCCGGTGGTTGAGAAACACTGCTGTAGTATACAGAGATGGTGGTCTTTTGTAGTTTGGGTAGAGCATTCACACTGAACTCTCCTGCGGCACTCGACCGCAGTTCATTGTGCTTTAAACTTTCCATAAACCCAACCAACAAACACTTGGCTCTAGTCTCATTACTATCGGTTCAAATATTCTGTCGAAGAACACCCGCTCTGTTGATAGTGTCTCGTGACGTAAGCGTGGGTTGCTTTGAACATTTGCATTTAAATAGAGGCAGCCAATATTTCCCTGACAGTGAGCGTACCCATAGTTTGAATCAAACTTCGCTGTAACTTAAAATAAGCGCATCGCGAACGTGGTCTGTAAGCCCCACCCCCTTCTGGTCAGGAGCCAAGGGTGTAGTCTCGGGGGTATTATTTTTCTTTACAAGTGAGGCTTATGGTAGAGAAATGAAGAGATTTTGCCTAATTTTTGTTTAATTATTAGTTTCCCGTTAACTCAGTAAAATAAATTCAAGAAGTGCGTGTAATGATTCCATTTCAAACCCATGTACTTTTCACAGTGAACAGAAGCAGTACTTCCGCAACTTGTTTTAGAATGGTTGATTTTGTACTGCCTTGATTGTAAATTGGGCCATAAGCCGTAACTGACATTTTTCGCATTGTCCATTGTCTCGGACCAAAAATCCCACAACGTTTCGGAGAGAGGACATTCCTCTGACTTCAGGCTGAACGGGGAAAGGGGAGAAACAGCTGTGGTTGGCACCGTAGAATGACTTAGTCTACTTAGGTACATACGTTGGTCGAACTGCCCGTAATCTAGGTCCTGCAGACTGCTCCCACGGCTGGGTGACACGGACCAGCACATAGAGCATATCGACGAGAAACCCGCGTAGAAACTGCGTACAGAGAGTTGTAGGAAATGTGAAATGCGGAAGATGTTCCTCTTTAGCGGCGGGTGTGGTGTCAGTAGTGCTGAACCCTCGGGTTTGTGTATTTCAGTGGTTTTTGTGTATTTAATTTTGTAATTGTGTCTTGTACCAGCGTAGTGCCTTGTTCTATTACACGTACATAACAGTGTTTGCACGCTACCCTATTGATTTATAACATACGATTTAACATGAGTTTAAGCATGTCTGTATTTAACTTTATAAATAGACCCCTTCTGGAAGAGTGGGGTGTTTGTTAAATGCTTGTCACATTAAAAAACATTGGGACTGTTGATGGCTGTATGTAATAAGTTTATTTTAAGTTGTGTATTTAAGAGCTTGTGTTGTTTTTGTGTTGTATATGCTATTGTTGGCAACCAGTAGACTGACCACATCCCATTTCCTGTTGTTTTGCATGGAATGTATATTTTGTTCCCTTAGTTCCTAATAATTTTTATTTGCGTTTTGAACTGTAGTTACTAGGCATCCCTGCATTTTTGTTGTGTTTCAGCATGGGCGATCAGATTCTTATCGTGTAGCAACCATCTCAGCCACACAAGATGACAACAAGACAGCTGATGGGAGGGACAAGGTACACTTTTTCACTCATTGGCGTGCTGTCGGTGCAATAAACTTTCCGTTTCTCTCTCTCTCTGTCTATCCATCTGTGTCTGTCTCTGAAAATATGTGCAATTTATCATCGCATCGAATGCCGTACACTAACGTACGGATGTGGTAAGATGGGAGTGATGAAACCAAGCCCAATAGCCTTTATATCTATGTCAGTTAATTGCACTCTGGACTGAATAATTGTCTTGCTGTGAGATGGCAGTGCAGCCTTTTGTTTTATTTTATGTGACCAACATCTATTGATCGCTTTGTGGACATCTTAACTCTTCGTTCCTTGATATGGCAGAATCTCGTACAGATGTAGAAAAAGGTGAATTTTGAGTCATGAACAGTTATTTGGTGAGAATAAATTGCGTCTTGGGTTTGGTGCAGCAGATCTTGTGTAAGCTGATCAATTCGAAGTGTTAGTAATGCCGTCGATAGAACAGTTTCACAAATTTGGATAATTTTCGTGGCGAGAGGGGGAGGGAGTGTGTTTACATGGAAAAGACTTAATGGTCTGAATGTAATATCACAATACATATATGTGCATGTATCAGTGACTATCCCTTTTTTTCAGACAGGTGCTTGTAATCGGAGGATGAAATGGTATAGATAAGCTTTATCGTATAATTCGTGGCTTAAAATACGGTGACGGGGTTTATGTGTGTGTGTATGTATTTGTAGAATACATACGGTCGCGGATTGTCGAAATGACTGTCCTGGAAAGGGAGTTACGCTGCTTACAGTGTATTGAAAGACCCAGTGGGTACTTCATGTACTGTACCACCACGTTTGACATTCAGAAATTTCATGTTACACCCACAGAAGGAATTTGTTTTGTGTGGATCTCAGGACAAACAGGGATTTTTTTTACAATACAGCATTAACGGACTGGTTTTCGTAACCGTGAAGGAGTGTGTTTACTGCACGGTAGACCTGGGTATTCAGGCTAATCTCATTAAAGTCCGTGTCATGGCTCAGGCGGATAGTCGTCGCCCTCTCACAATGGAGACCCGGGTGCTATCCCAGGTGAGACTTGTGATGAAGAAAGTGGCACTGGGACAGGTTTTTCTCCGAGTACTTTGGGTTTTCCCTGGCAATATCATTGCTCCATACTCATCTTCATCTTCACGTTGGTCTTACCAGAAGGACTAACGAACGAAGCTTGGGAACATCCCTACATTGCCATCGAGACGGGTGGGGGGAGCCGGTACAAATTGCCGGGGCCGGAGCCTGACTCTATTACATATGTTTTTGTGTTCTAATCGTTTGAGGCTAAGCCCAAGTCATCCTGCAGCTGAGTCTTTCAGACTTCGTGTGTAGAATTAAACGGTCCTCTCGTGCGGGATGGGGGCTGGACTTTTTTTTTATCGGGCGCGAACCCGCTCTCAGTGGCCTTTCCTTCCAAAAGGCAGTGCTCTTTTGTAAATCGGGGAGCATTTGACGGAAAAGTACTTTCACTCAGTCCTTAGAGGGTTGGTTTCAGTATTACCCGTTTGGACTGTGGGATATCCGAGGTTCTTGCCTGTGTGACCTTGAAGGATGCCGTCTTCCGGGATGTGACCGTGTGGTGGTTATTTTACGACATTTCAGAGGAAGGATGCTGAAGATGAGCAGAGATTGCTGGTGAATTTGTACCGGACTACATGGCGTCATATCACAACTTCGGGAGAAAAGTGACAAACCAAAAATTTTCATTTCCCTTTTATCACTCCTCCCCAGCACAGAAGATGGGAATGTTTGCGCGTTCCACGTGTCTTAATGCCAGACGTTCTGCTGGAGATCACCATTGTCGTGTTGTGTCGGAACTGAACAATGTGTATCAGAAATAGTGTCACTTCGTTCAGTAACAGCTGCTTAGTTTGTTGTGAAGAAGTCACATTTGTAGTCATGTCACCTGTGTTAATAGAACCGTAACTTGCTTTCGTAATTGTCTTTTATTCCTGTACGTATTAGAAGTTGTGTTCTTATTGTGATTGATGGGCTCTTAAGTTACCTCAAGTAGCTGATAGTGTTTGGAGTTATCAGTTTGGTTGATAAAGTAACGTGAAGTGCAAGAAGTGCCGCGTCCACAAGAAGTACATTTTGAGTCGTGACTATTCTTTTATCATTGTCGGTCATGAACTTGTATATATCATGCTACATTTATATATATTTTAACTTTTAATCTTTTGTAAATCGTATAATTTTTATAAGAAAACGTAACTTATGAATTGTTTGCAGAGTTCGTTCTTGAATACTTATTTCCCGAATAAATCCGTTTTTGTTACTTGTCAGTACAAATAACACATTTACGAATAATGAAATTACGGAACAAGACACGCTGTATTTCTCAGCTTTTTTCTCGTGTTACTCTTTGAGCCTGATTTATATGCGTGGGTGACTGGATGAGTATGTAGCATTGGTGGCAACTAACGTACGCGGAGATAGCCCGTCCTGTTGCCCCTGTGTGCCTTTGGATTTCGTTTATGTAAACCAGTGTTTCTCAACCTTTGTGAGACCGCGGCCCGGTAAATTCTTTTTCATAAGACGAGGGCCCGGTCCCAAAAAATTTACTCGTAAATACCTTCCCAGTTTTTTTAAGTTCATACATTAAATTAACATAGTATTAATAATTAATTGTGGCATAATCATAAAGAGTGTTAATACACTTATGTGTATGGTGTGGCATGTTGACAAATATAAAATTACATTTAAATTATTTATCAATCACTGGACTAATGAAATGTTGTAGCATATTGTAGTTTCCTCAGGCCAGCATCTGGGTCTGAGTTTTTCGACACATTCACGAATGTTTTTCTCCTCGGCATATTTCCACCATAAAACATTTATTCATGAAATTGCTTAGAAAACTAAAAATGACAAATTCCAGGAAAACCCCTCGCGGCCAGGGCCTGGTACCGGGCTGCGGGCCGGTGGTTGAGAAACACTGATTTCAACGGTGGTGGTGCTCTGCACAGATATGTGGAAGGCTGTGAGCACTCAGGCATCCAGCGGATATCCGGTTTGTTGACAAGACAATGCCAGGTAGCGGACAGGCTTAAACGAATCCCACTTGCCATCCCACCCCCTAACGTGCTGTTTTCCCTTTATAGGTTTGTTTGCGATGCGGCCGTAAAATTCTGTCTGAAGCCACGGGCAGGAAAAGTTAGTTGTCGTTAAAGAAGCATAATTACATATGATGGTCTTTCCAGCTAAAAGCAGCACTTTTCAGTCGGTGTTATTATTTAAGAATTATGACTTTTTTTTTTCGTAATTCGTTTGTCAAGACGTTAATCGCATTACTAAAATTGTTTTAGATGTATTTAAGTGGAAGTAAAAATGTGAATTATTTACGAAGTTAAACGGGAGCAGAACAAAGTCTGTGTAATTCAGTAACCGGTGGTGGTTTATTTTGTTCGTGATACTGGTACGCGAGGAATGGGAAGGTTGGAAAGACTGTACCAGAGAGGTCAAGTGCTGGGTAATTAATCTGTCTATTTATTACATTCTGCCGTTGATAGAAGCCAGCAGTGTTGGTTGAGCAATGAGTGTAGCGTTATGTGTAGCAGGCCAGTAGTAACCCTCTTTATTAGCGGTGTCATGAGACAGTCAGGACATGAACTTCGCGAAGAATACCCAAGTGCTCTGCGGTACCTACGTGAACCAAGACCTGTCGTTGGTTCGGTGCAGGTTAGGATTACGGAAGAGTACCCACTATCGGTTTCCACACCACTGCGACTGCTGATAGAGGGACCCGACTAAAAGCAGGAACTTGTACGACAGGTTAACGACATTTCGGCATGCAGTTTGAGTGACTAATCATCCATTACATCCGAACTGTGCAGTGGGAGTGGGAACTTGATTTCAGAAAATATAATTCATTTGATTTTCATTCATAATCTCATCTGTGTCAATGGTTTCTTTTCACTTATGCACTGCTGCTGCTACACCACCACCACCAGTACTACTACTACTACCACCACCACCATCACCTAATGCTAGTAGTAATACTGCTACTGCGAAATATTTTTGTTATCTTGTTAATTTTTTTATTCTCCCCCAACTTGTTTTCGCATCTGTGCCTTGCTTACTTTAAGTGACCAGGCACTGTGCAATTTTCCGATTCAGATTTAAGGGAATGTACTTACGTAGAACGTGGGCCGGGTAGCTCAGTCGGTATAGCGACTGACTACGGGCTGGACGGTCCGGGATCGAATCCCGGTGGCGACGAGATTTTCTGCCCGTCCAGACCGTTCCTGGGGCCCACCTAGCCTCCTGTAAAATGGGTACTGGGTCTTCCCCAGGGGTAAAGTGTGGCCGGGGCGTGCTGCTGACCACTCACCTCCTTCTAGTGCCACGGTCATGAAAGAGTAGAGCTATATCTCTACCCACCCTCTGGGCCATACCGGACCTGTAACAGGAACACTTTACCTTTACCTTTACTTACGCAGAACAGTGGGTTGGCTTCCAGAACTTGACCCGTCTCAGTAGAATTATTCATTTCCTTTTAAGAGTACAGAATTTTCAGACAAGGCGTTTGACTTAGCCGTGAAGGATCAGACCATTTCAGGGCCTGAGGCATTACTAAGGGTACAGAGAAGCTTGCCTACCTGTTCATGTCCGATCGGGTTCGAACACTGGACTTAGATGCGGAATTCGGGTTGCATCCCTGAGTCATTTGCGAATTGTGGTGGCCTCGAAAAGGGCCTTGTAATTTGCAGGCTTACGCAACGGGTTTATACATTGTATAGGATTATACGGTGTAAGGAACCTCACCTATTTTCCTTTTTATCAGTACACCATTGTCTGCAAAGACAATGGTGTTTGTATGTATGTGTGGCTCTGAAGTTGTCTGTTCGCGATCCCCACACTGTATCTTACTTAGTACTCATTTTCTATGCGTCTCTGAACACATAGACACACATTTTCTGTATTCATATAAAGACAATAAAAGTAAAGGTACTGTGTTCCCGTTACAGGCCCGGTGTGGCCCAGAGGGTGGGTAGAGGTATAGCTCTAGTCTTGTGTGACCGCGACACTAGAGTGAGTGGTCAGCAGCATGCCCCGGCCGCACTTTACCCCCGGGAAAGACCCGGTACCCATTTTACAGGAGGCTGGGTGGGCCAAAGGGCCGGTCTGGACGGGCGGAAAATCTCGTCCCCACCGGGATTCGATCCCGGACCGTCCAGCACGTAGCTCAGTCGCTATACCGACTGAGCTACCCGGACCACGTATAAAGATAATACGAAGCTGAATATAAAAAATGTTCTCTGCTCATCTGATGTCACAAGAAATCGCTGTGTTCAGGCTGAATACCAAGCAGTTTTCTACACGTAGCTTATTACTACACGAATCTGCTGTGTTCACAAAACGGTAGGCCTACTGAGATATTTTCAACGATGATAAGCGTTCGTGGGATCGACACACAGGCCTGCCACGTACGAAGTTCTGTTACGCGTAATTCAGTTATTCTGTGGGCGATGTGTGTGCCCAAGAGAGCGGGCGTCGACAGTCCTGTTGTAGAATCACATATCAAATTTTAACCTCTGTTGTTTTGTACTGACAAGTGAATACAAAAAAAAAAACATTGTGGGTGGAATCTAGGGAAAACATTTCCGGATTTTCTTTTAATTCGATCGTGAAAGTACAGAATTCCCATTACGTTATGTCATTTAAGTAGAATTTCCTTCTGTGTCCCGAAGTTCGGGTTCTGAGTTGGCCATATCAGAGCACAGAAGTGCCAACTGTACGGGACGGAAAGTAGTAAGCCATAGCAAGATGTGGCGTGTGGGTTGTCATACTGTCGTGACCCCGAGGCGTTCGTTATAACGAGGGGGGGGGGGGGGGGAGCGGGGGAAAA
>Ga0136643_10004625_pt1 | contig 19092 bp, 27 predicted proteins | sample TergutLab28metaG_FD_96883 | JGI IMG/M metagenome (GOLD analysis project Ga0136643, IMG submission 96883) | Labiotermes labralis P1 segment gut microbial communities from Petit-Saut dam, French Guiana - Lab288 P1 (version 3) (version 3) | ecosystem: Host-associated > Arthropoda: Insects >...
AGATTATCTTTCAGTGCAACAGTGACTATATACAAACCAGCATGGCAGTATCAGCAAATGTAACTAAGGCAACGCCGGAAACCGGATTCTTTTATGATGTCTCTGCTCTATCGAAACTTTTCCAGGTTATTGCCGGCAAAGTCAAGCTGGAGATTGACGCCAAAGGTTTTATGTTGGTGAAAACACAAACGCGTAGCGAAGTTTACTTTCAAGCACCTATGAGGGCACCAATCAAGAAGGCAAAGCCTTCTAAGCAGATGAAAGAACAAGAAGAAAAGCAAGAAAAAGAAAAAACCAAACGCGCCAAAGGCGCTGAGAACGTGAAAGAAAAAGAAGTTGCGTAGTTATATACGGTAAATGCTTGATTTTCATGTGTTTATCGAGAAATGATTAATTATTCCAAAATAAAATGATGAACACAGAAAAGGAGTGTGCAGATTATGTTAAACAATGTTACCCTCATGGGAAGACTTACAAAAGACCCGGAATTGCGTTACACCACAGTAAATCAGGTTCCTTATGTTCTTGCCTCAATCGCCGTTGACCGCCGTGCTGTTCAAGGCAGAGAAAAAGAAACGGACTTTTTCAATATCACCGCTTGGCAGGCCACTGCTGAATTTATGAACAAGCATTTCACTAAGGGTCAACCCATATGCGTGAAGGGCCGCTTGCAGCAGCGCGTTTGGACTGATAATCAAGGCGAAAAGCGTTACAATGTTGATGTTGTCGCCGAGTCCGTGTATTTCGCAGGCTTCAAAAGAGAAGACGCTCAAAATAGCGGTGCTGACTATGCTCCAGACTTTGACCCGTATGCGGAATCTGCTGCTGCGTAAATATGTAAATATCGGCTTGGGCCTGCTTCGGATACTATTTCCGGGGCAGGCCTGTATATCTGTTGTTCTAAAAACACTATATAGCCATCATTCTAAAAAGCTTTGGTTGACATTTCATACCAATTTGCAATCTTAATATCACTTAGCGTGCGGGTGCGTGCTGCAGGTCTTTGCGGCTTGTCTGCGGCAAACTGGCCTTTGGCCACTTTCGCACAGCGAAAGCGCTAGGACTATGTGACCGCGCGGTTAGTGATATTTTGATTGTAAGTTGGTATCAAAAGTCTTAGCCAACATTTTCGACTTGAAATTCTAGGCCAATTATTGTATCATAGGTATATAGAAGCATATATTATATTTTCAGTCAGACTTTGGCCTATTTAGGCACTTCAAAAGTTAGGAGGTCGTAAGCATGTTCGACAAAGTAGAATATTGGCTTGAACTATGCGATGACGACCTCAGAGCAGCGAAAAATTTGCTTGCTTCTAAGGATTATTTGTGGATGGGGTTTATCTGTCATCTTATCGCAGAGAAGGCTTTGAAGGCTGTTGTGGCAAATACAACGGAAGAGGCGCCGCCAAAAATTCATGACTTGCCTAGGCTGGCAAATATTGCAGGCATTAGTGGTGAGTTGCCCGAGGGACATAAGAATCTGCTTAATAACCTAATGCCGTTGCATATTGAAGCACGTTATCCCGAACACAAAGAGAAGGTTGCTGCAACGCTAACTGATGACTATTGCGCCAAAATTCTGAAGGAAACGGAGGAATTTTTATGTTGGATAAAGCAAAAGCTAGAGAAATAGCTACGGCATATACGACCAAAGTAAGAGAAACACATAGTCCAAAACAAGTTATTCTTTTTGGCTCCTATGTAAACGGAGATCCTCATGAGCATAGCGATATTGATATAGCCGTTATATTTGACAATGTAGAAGGTAACTGGCTAGAGGCTTGGGGTCGCTTAATAGGCTTGCGAGAAGGCATAAGCTATGATATCGAGCCACATATGTTAGACGAAACTTGCAACCGTAGCGGTTTTTTGGACCACATTCGAAAAACCGGAGAAGTTATTTATCAAGGATAAGTGTCGATCTTATAAAATATTATTCAGAACATGCATATCTTCTATGAGAGGCACGGATTCTTGTTAGCTAGGCCCGAGCAACAATGGCCCTGTCTAGCGGCGAAGCCGCTAAAGGCAGAGTAAATTGCATTACACAGCATATATGACCCCATCAATTGCTATCAGGCAATTGATGGGGTCTTTTTGTTGTACGTACACCATAATAAAAGACCACTATACAAAGGAGCGATTAATTATGGATGAAACCAACAATAGCAACGATACCTTTGACTTAGGCAGCACGCCAACAGTAGATTTTGACCCATTTGCAGATGATGACGATTTTGCGGATGATGAAACCAACGCCGGTGATGTCACCGTTGCCACAGCCGAAGTGCCGGTAGGCCAACAGGCTAATCCAGCGACACAGCCATCCAAACCGCAGTCCAAAGTTTCGGCAGCATCCGGCGTTAATTCCGAAGATTCCGATGATTCAGCAGACACCGATTTCGATGACAGTAACGCAGCTGAGTCCGACAACCCATTGGAAAATGCCATCGGCGCCGCAGAAACCAAAGATGTCGAAAAAGCCAAGCAGAGCATCTATGAAAAACCGCCGGTGTTTGAATACGCCGGAGCTACAGAGAATATCGAGGATCCATCTCAAACTTTTGAAGAGCTACGCATAGCCAAGGCTGCTGACTTTCCTGAGTTGGACGACGGCAAGCGCGTTAAATGGACCGTCGAATACGGTAAGAAAATTACCAAGGAAGTGAGCGATCCAAAAGGCATGACTATTGCCAATATGAAGTCTGATATTGAAACTTCTAAGGAGTTCATGGATGCCTTGAAAAAGGATAAGGATAAAAGTCCTGTCTGCAAGATTAAGCCTCGTGTCACAGCACAGTCTAAAGGTACTGTATTAGCACAATCCAAAGATGTTGTAAAAGCACCGTCTTCTAGTTATAAGGGTGTTTACACGAACATGACCGATGTTGATGCAGCAGGCAAGGCTATATCCTATCTGCCTGCAAAAGACGGTAAGGTTTATGAAGTACGTAACAATCCTCTTGGCAGATTCATAACACCTGTTATCGGCTGTGAACTACTTTCCGATGTACGGGCCGGGTTTATCCCGGCTCCAAACATCCCTCTTATCCCAATGGAATTAATCATGAAGATTATCGCCTTTTTCCGATATTTAACCTGTGTTGGTGATGAAAATGAGGCTTTGGTCAATATTTATTGGGATAGTGAGAGCGAGGAGTTTGTTGTGGATACACCAGAGCAGATTGTTTCAAAAACTTCTGTTCATAGCAATGAAAATCCCGATTATGTTAGCGAGCGCTACATCCATTACATGGATGTTCATAGCCATAACAGTATGCAAGCCTTCTTTTCGCATGTTGACGATAAAGATGAAAAAGCTACAAGGCTGTATACAGTTATCGGGCGTTTGAATAACTATTTCCCTGAAATAAAAACCCGAATATCTAATGGCGGCAAATTCCATGAAATAGACCCAGCGGAGGTGTTTGAGCATTTATCCCTACCCTTTCCTAGCGAATGGAGTGAAAAGGTGAGTTTCAGGGCATCACATAAAGCACCGTCAAAAGATAGCGGCAATAAAAGCTCCGGCAGCGGTGATACTTATGCTGCAAACAGCCGCCATATTAGTGTGGGTGAGGATTGTAATTATCCTTGTAATACTTGTAATCCTTGCAATTATCCCTTTAATGCTAATGAAGATAATAATCCTCATTGGCCTTTAGGCTTCGGCAGAAGTTGTTGCAAGGCTGGTGTTTACTTATGAGATTCGCACGGAATAAGCCAGTTAAAATAATTATGCTTGGTGCCGGTGGAACCGGCGGTCACATTGCACCGCATCTATATCGACTACTACATACACTCGACCGCTATACACAGATCATTATCTGTGATGGAGATATCGTTGAAGAAAAGAATCTGGTGCGCCAAAACTTTATAGCCGCAGACCTGGGCAAAAATAAAGCGCAGGTATTGGCAGAGCGTTATGCCTCTGCCTTCGGGCTTGAAGTATCTTATATTCCTGAGTTTATTGAAGACGAAAGCAGACTTGCTGAGCTGGTTAAGCCCGAATTATTTCAGGCAGGACCATATTCATATCGGGCTATAGAAGGATTGTCTATTCTGATAGGCTGTGTTGATAACAACCGCAGTCGTCAGTTATGCCTCAAGATATTCAGAGCCTCCAATAACCTTGTCTACATTGATTCCGGCAACGGAGAATATACGGGCCAAGTAGTTTGCGGCATCAGGCGCGGTGGAAGAACATATTTCAATCCTATTGGAGATGTCTACCCCGATGTTCTTTTAGAAACAGACAAGTTCCCAACTGAATTAAGCTGTGCAGAAGCGGCAATATCGGCGCCGCAGTCAATCGTTGCAAATATTATGGCAGGCACTGCTGTGGTGTCGTATCTTTACAACATTTTGGTGCTTGGCAGCATTGAGACCAGAGGTGTTACTTTTTCCACAAGAACTATTAATCTTAAACCTATTGTCACAAATATCACGCAAACGCACAAAAGAAAGAAGGTGGTATAGAGTAATGGACAAATCAATATTAGCTTTACTTGCAGGAGCCCGCGCTATTGAAAACAATAAGAGGCTCATTTGCGCCACATATGTTTACGATATATTTGGTTCTGCAAAAAAGATTTCGTATTTTGATGCCGCAAAATTGCTGCGCGATGAAGCCGAGCGGCAGCTTGCCCTTGAATCTCAAAATGATTTGGACAATAATCTCCATAGCTAATGTAAAATGCGAAAGGATGAATTCATTATGAAAAAGAATATAACAAACCGTAGAAGAAACAAAAGAGTCAACTCCTATTTCCAAAGCTCCGGAAGCGCCTCTCGCAAAGGAACAGACAGCACCATCCCTCATGATTCCAACAAGACATCTGCCGCAAGCTGCGATAAAACACAGGCTCATGACAATCACACAGTAAAGGAGATTTGATGCTATGTCTATAAAATCACAAAAAGCAAATATGAAGGCAATATACGGCCTTGTGTCACAAGATTTGAGCTATATCTTTGGTGAGCGCGAATCCGGGCCTAATGGAGCTAAAAAGCAGTTTCACAGCAAATCCAAAGCATTTCTGCGCGCTTTAGGCAACGATTTGGGATTAAAAGAGTTCAAGGTATCCAGTAATTATGCCGGAATTGCCGTATCAGGGGAAATAACCCTAAGAGGTACTTGGCCCGATGGAAGCGGCGTGTACTTTCAGCTATCCCAGAGACTAGGCGACAAGCAAGAGTTTGTGTATAGCAGCATATCCCATATGAAAGATTACTCCAGCGGACAAAACCAATGGATGGATGCAGATTTGTTCATGGTTCAGGATTATGAAACTGTACTGGAAATGCTACTGGCATTACGAAGTCCAGCTGCGGCAGATGAAGCCGCAACAGCCACAGATGCCATATTTAATGCAGGGGTAACAATAAAATCAGATACAAAACCAGAGGTGGTGAGCCGCCATGCTGCTTAATGCTCAAGAGCGCACGGGCAACCAGACATCACAGATTCAAACTCCCTACGCTATAGTGCGGCTTGAAGAAGCCGCTCGCATTATCAAACAATCCATAAACGAGCTGCCTGCATTACGCAGGCGGCTTGAGAAAAACATGGATGATAAAACCAAGGCCCGCGATGTGTACGGCGATTTACAAAATCAGCACCGCAGGCTATTGGGTGCCTTTGATACTGCCGCCTTGTCTTTACTCGAAGCAGAGCAAGATGATTTGGCGAATCACTCCGTAAAACTGGGGCAATCTATCAAATCTTTTAATCTTATGACACCGGATTATACTAAACTCTGTGCGGTGCTAAATAATTATCTATCAAGCTTGTCAATCTTAGGCCCGATTGAATCAGGCACCATTACTGACATTGCCGCCGGCAACACAAGCGCAGTCAATGAAGCCCAAACCACAAATAGCAGCATCATAGGCCGCTTAATGAACAATGTACGTATGGGCTATTATCCAACCTGCACGGATAATCTGGGTCATATTGTCAGCAGACTGGACTTCCCGGAAGGAATAAATGTCAATTTGTTGGACCCATGCTGTGGCTGCGGACTTGCTTTGAGTTTTTTAGCCGAAAGAGTTATTGACAACGGCGTAGATTGCAAAACATACGGTATTGAGCTGGATAACTACCGTGCCGAAGAAGCACTGACAAGGGTTGACCGTGTAGGATTTGGTTCATATTTTCATAGTCGTATAAGCAACGAAGCATTTCATGCCATGCTGCTTAATCCGCCATATTTATCTGTTATGACAGAGAGCGGGAGCAATGCCAGAAGCGAAAAAAGCTTTCTTGTGGACAGTATCAGCAATCTTATGATGGGTGGTTTGCTTATCTATATAATTCCATATTACCGTCTTACAGCAGATATTGCCCGTATTCTCTGTGACAACTTCTCCGACATCAGCGTGTGGAGGTTTACAGGCAGCGAGTTCAAGAAATTCAAGCAGGTTGCCATACTTGGAACAAGACATAAGAAACGAGACGGTTCAGACATGGCACCGTCACTTTCATCACTTGCCCTGGAACCAAACACATTGCCTCAATTGCCGGAACTGCCAATCGGCCGATATCAACTCCCAAATATCAGCAAAGATGTAGCATTATTTAAAGGAGCGCAATTTAACGAAGCTGAACTTGCAAATCAGCTAAGCAATTCCAAGAGCTTCTCTCGCCTGTTTCAACGTAGCGAGTTGGATAACATTGAAAAAAGACCGCTATTGCCGTTAAGTATCGGTCAGATTGGCTTGGTGGGCGGCAGCGGTCTAATTAACGGACTGGTTGAATGTGACACGCCCCATATAATAAAAGGGCGCATTGTTAAAGAAAAGCGCACCAACTATGACGAAAACAACAATGACCGAGGCGATTTGATGTCTACGACGTTGACAGAAACAATCAGCAATAAGCTCATTTTTAACATTCTTACCCGTAGTGGTTTCATGTCGCTAACTGATTATGGCAATATAGGCGCAGTTGTAGATGCTGATAATGACCAGAGCGATGATGACGATTCTCTTTTGGGTTATCCTGATTCTTGCAATTCCGATGAAGCAGTAAGTGCTGACAACACTCTTGACAAAGACAGCGAGGACAATGCTGGCAAAAAACTTCTCCAATTGGGCCGGACAGTAGTTGCTCGTGATGCCCGTGAGGTACTTACGGATTACGACATCAACAGCGCCCTTCTTCGCCATAGATCCGGCGATTGGGGTAATGTTAGTGAGAGTGATTGGAAATCAAACGATAATGCTGTCAAACGCGGAGATCGTGTTTTATCAAGTTATCTCAGTCTTGATGGCGCGGAGTTCTGGGTTATTACAGAGCATGACAGAAGCTACACTACTACACTACTGCCGGAGGAATATTAGATGCAATGCAAACTGCTGCTTAAATTATTTTCGAGGAGGCGAAAATCATAGCTAAAGAAAATCGAAATAAGAAGGAATTTGAAGTTCTTGACCGTGTATGTGCCGTCACTACGATGGACGGTGCACGGTACATAATCATTAAAGCTACATGTAAGGACACCTTTGAGACTGTATGGATAACCGGCGATGATCAGGTTTGTGCTGTAACCAGCGAAGATTTTCTGCGAAATAAGCTGCTATACAATAGCGTGCTAATTCAGGAATTTCCGCTTAGGAATCATAGCCCCGAGAACGTAGGGCAATGGCAGCCATTGATAGAAGATTTTGTTGAAACCATGTTAACAAAATACATGGAATTTGATGGTCTTGTCCATGTGTATCCCCAATGGGTGCCCGAATATGCCTATGCACATCTTGGAAAAGAAATGTTTGACCAGATGTGCGAGGGTTGCGACCATATTATACTCCGTAAGAATCCGCAAGTAATGGATTTTGTTTCGAAATCATGAAGGAGATAAAGTGCAGAGATAAAGTGCGAATGTTTTGTTGAATAAAAAAATATAAGGGAGTGGTTTTATGGCGAACCAATGCTCCAGCCAGTATGCATTTTTCACAAAAGATGATAAAAACAAGGGTGAACTTCTGCGCCTTTACACGAGCCTTATAAATATTGTACAAACTTCTTCGGATGTAGTCAATGGCTCCAAATTAGGCTGCCTTAGCATGGTTGCTGACAAACATGGCATTGATACACAGAAAATATCATGTGATGGGTCATTTAAACTCCTAGGTAGCTGTATGCCTGCGTGGTCGGGGCAGGGCAGTTTCTTTGTATTAGCAAGCGAAACAGGATGGACACCGAAAGAAACTCTATGGGAAGCCGTTACTGCCCTATACAACGGCATTTCTTTTGTTTATTTATCTTATAGCAAGAAAGCACTTATGGAAAGAAATGCACCATGGCTCTGAATAAACCTACATTCTTTCGTCGATACTGTTTCCATAAGGAGTGGTGATTTATGGATAATAACTGTATTGACAGTTTTATTGCCGGTTTCATTGATGATTTGCACGAGAAGAGTTACAGCCCAAATTGGATTGCATTTTTCTGCCGTGAAAGTGAGCGTATAAGAGATTTTGCCATGGCTTGCAGTATTGAATCGTACAGTCTTGAATTCGGAGAGAAATATTTGGAGAATAGATTTCCGAATAGCTATGGAAAAGTGCGGCCTTATCAGGAAAAGACGGGCAGTGAAACGAGAGCTTACAGAACGATTACGCACATGAACGATTATTTCGTTTTCGGTACTGTAACTCGTGGCAGACAGCGGCGAAGATTTGACGGTGTTCCATTACCGCATCAATATTTGATAGCTGAGTTTATTGAGTATTGCCAGCATGAACTCGGTTCTCGCAAGTATATTGCTAATGAGCACGGAGGTAGAGCCAAACAGATTTTGCTGTACCTCGACAAGAAAGGAATCAGATTCAGCAACATTTGCAAAGAACATGTTATTGAATATGCGTTAATAATCGTTGACAATCACGAAAGAGAAAGTGTCAGCAAGACTTTTTATTCGCTCCGAATTTTCTTCAAGTTCCTATTTGTCACGCAAAGATGCCAAGTGGATTTGAGCGAGGATATACCACATTTTAAGGTACACAATAAAGCAAAGCTCCCCAGTGTTTGGCCTCGTGAGGATGTTTCTAAACTTCTTGAATCCGTAGACCGAGGAAGCCCTTTGGGAAAACGTGACTATGCGATGTTGATGTTGGCGGCAAAGCTTGCTATACGTAATGGCGACATTAAACAGCTTAAATTTGACAATATTGATTGGGACAACAAGCGCATATCATTTGCGCAAAACAAAACCGGGCAGCCGCTGACCCTCCCTTTGCCCATGGATGTCGGATGGGCACTAATTGACTATTTGCAGAATGGGCGTCCGCCATGTAGCGAAAAGCATATTTTCGTCACCCATAAGTTTCCTGCGAAACCATTTGAAGAGTGTACGAAGTTCAGCCGAATTGTAAAAAAATATGCTAAGCTTGCAGGAATTGATATTACCGGGCGAAAACAAGGCTTACACTCCTTAAGGCACACGCTGGCTACCCGGCTGCTTGAAGCAAATGTAACACCTCCGGTTATTTCAGAAATTTTAGGGCACGCATGTTCGAGCGAAGTAGAGACCTATCTGAAAGTAGACATCAAGGGGCTGCGCAAATGCGCCCTTAATCCGGAGGAAATGCTCCATGGCGTATGATTGCTTGATGAAACATATCGAAAATTACACAGCAATAAAAAATATCAGCGGTGTTGCTTTCAATGCAGGCAAAGCTGAACTCATAAGGTTTGCAAAACATTGTGCTCCCTACCTCACAGATGAATTGTCAATAACAAAGGATGTCGTTCAGAAATGGGTTGCTCCCACTGTTCACGAAAGCCCCAATACCCGAAAAATCAGGGTAAACTATGTTGTTGCGTTCCTAAAATATTTGGCATCTCAAGGAGTGTCTGTTTATATGGCCCAGCCTATTAGGCAATCGCTGCTCCCATATATCCCGTATATTTATACGAACGAAGAGCTTGCAAAGTTTTTTACTGCTGCTGACAACGCAAAGAACAAACCCCACAAGAAAGGGATGTTCTCAAATAGGCCATTAATTATGAGTGTGATTTTCAAACTGATTTATGGTTGTGGGTTACGGGTTTCGGAGGCAACAAGCCTGCGTGTCGGTGATGTCGATCTCGAAAGGGGCGTTATGACCATCATGCAGTCCAAACTCGATAAAGAGAGGCTCGTACCGGTTCATGCAACTTTGCTGGCAACCTTGCGAGAATATTCATCAAAAGTTCATGCAAGCAGCAAGCCCGGTTCGCCGTTCTTTCCAAGTCCAAAAGGTAATGGTCATTACAGTCAAACCGGAATTTATGTGGCATTCAGAGACCACCTATGGGAAGCTCGCATATCACATGGCGGCAAAGGGCGAGGACCGCGAGTCCATGATTTTCGCCATACATTTGCAGTTCACTGTCTAAGGAACTGGGTTCTTGGCGGAGCCGATTTAATGGTTGCTTTGCCTTACTTGTCAGCCTATATGGGTCATTCGAGCATAGCATCATCGCAATATTACCTGCGATTAACTGCTGAGATGTATCCTGACATAGTGATGAAGATGAAGCATTCATTCGATGTTATGCCGGATTTGGAGGTATTGTATGAAACCAACTGATTTTGCCAGGCACTTGACAGAATTTCTTGCCGCATATTTGCCGGGACAGCAAGGGGCAAGCAAAAATACGATTATATCGTATCGCGATACTTTTTCGCTATTTCTTCATTTCTGCAAAACAGACAAAGGAATGCGCATTGAAAGATTTGAATTAGTTCAGTTTAAGCGGAAACTCATTGAGGAATTCCTGACTTGGCTTGAGCAAGAACGCAACAACAGCATTTCCACCAGAAATCAAAGATTGGCAGCAATTCATGCATTTGCGCGTTTCCTTCAGATCGAAGATACAGCTAACATCATGGATTGGCAGTTGATTTTGGCTATTGGCTTCAAAAAGCTCCAAAAGCCACAAATCAATTATCTGACCGCAGATGAGTTAAGGGGCATCCTTTCAAAGCCAAACCTCAGAACTTCAACAGGGCGCAGAGATTTGCTGCTAATAAACATGTTGTATGACACCGGTGCGCGAGTTTCCGAGATAATAGACATGAAAGTCCGCAATGTACGCATTGATGGGGTTTTGATTGCAAATCTCCATGGGAAAGGCAATAAGATGAGGCAGGTTCCTTTGATGCCAAAAACCGCTGAATTATTGCAGAATTACCTTTTGGAAAACAAGCTTGATTCTATTGCAATGATTGACCATCCCTTGTTCTTCAACAGCCAACGCCGCAAGCTGACGCGACCCGGCGTAACGTATATATTGCAAAAATATACAGATGGCGAGAAAATCACACCGCATATCCTGCGGCATACAAAAGCAATGCATTTACTACAGGCCGGCGTGAATCTTCTTTATATTCGTGATATCCTTGGTCATGTGGACATTTCGACAACCGAAACATATGTCAGAGCCGACACCGAAATGAAAAGGAAGGCTCTCGAAAATGTTTACGATGACCTTACGCCGAGTGCTGTTCCTGCATGGGATACAGATGAAGGTCTAATGGGTTGGTTGCGGTCTCTCGTCTAAACAGCAAATCTTATGGAAAGAAGCAAAGCACTTAACATTGATTGTATTCGTGATCAAGGCTTGTTCTTTCCATAAGTATTTTCTTGCTATAAGATAAATTATGGAATCGATTCCATAATGTTGCTGAGGAGTCCGGAAATGGAATTTTCACCAACACAGATACCAATGGGATTTACTTTCCTGAGAAATATCTGTTTGAAATTTGCGGAGATGCGCCAATACCCCGAGGCTGGTATGAAGGTCAGGACAAGCCCAATTACCTTGATATCCGCAAATATTTTGATGATTTTGAAGAATTAAAGGATTACTGCAATGAGCTCACAGGGAGGGAATTCAATAGCCTCGAAGAGCTTCAAGATTACATTTCCGATATCTTTGATAAAGAAGATAACACCATAGCAAATGTTAATGAATTTACGCCGGCATAGAAGGAGAAAGAGTTTCCGGCAATGGGAGGACATATGGAAAAACTTGTTATAGATATAGGTGAAGCCCATCTTGTTGTTGAAAAATATGAGAGTGTCGAGAACGAGAGCGAAGAGTTTGTCGTGTATTTCCAAGACAAAAAGACCGATTGCATCACACAGGATGTCGCCACTATCCGCCAAGCGTCAAAAGATGGAGAGCTGATACCAGGTGCGGTTGAATGTCTGCTGTGGACTGATGACAGCGATGAGAACTATACCCATAGCTATGTTATAAACCAGTTCCTGGAGGTGGTATGATGTATGATTTTTGGAGGTGGTATGATGGACAAAAGTACATGTCTATGGCTGCTCGCTCAATTGGAAGAGCGACGGCACAAATACGGCAGTAAACCTTCTGAATCGGATTTCAGTTATCGAACTGCTCAAGCTATTGTTGCCAAAACCGCAGGTTTTAGGGATAGAAATGAATGGACGGATGCTTTGAAGGCAAATGGCTATGAGGTCTATCCGTAATATATTTTGCAAAAAGATTGCTATACGCAATACAATATGATATAATAACATCGAAGGGAGCTGAAGCCAATGCCAAAAACCGCAAATGTTTATACAAGGGTTGAGCCGGAATTAAAAGAGCAAGTAGAGATAGTTCTTTCTAAACTGGGTATACCCATGGCAAACGCCATAAATCTGTTTTTACATCAGATTGTACTGCATAATGGTATTCCATTTGATGTGAAGGTGCCGCAAAAAAGGCCATTGGATTATTCTTCGATTACCAGGGAGCAGTTTGATGCTGAAATTGATAAAGGCATGACATCATTAGGTGCTGGCAAAGTAACCCCGTCAGCCGATGTTAGAAACAAAATGCAAAGGCAGTACAGCGTATGATATGGAATGTCTTCTATACAGATGAAGCACAAGAAGATTTGCAGGGCATCTATGACTACATTGCATATGTCTTGCTTGTGCCCGAAGCTGCCGCGAGACAAGCTGACCGCATAATGGATGCTGTCGATTCTTTAGACCATATGCCTTTGCGTTACCGTTTATATGACCATGAACCATGGCGTTCTAAGGGCTTGCGTATGCTATCTGTGGATAATTATGTGCTGTTTTATCTGCCTAATGAAACAGATGGTACCGTAGCAATTATTCGTATTATGTACGGCGGTCGTGATTTTGAAAGGCAACTTGGTGAATCCGAGGTGTTGTAAACTTGAACTTGAGCCGCTGTATGTCCTATCCTGTACACAAATAATAATCTTATATTGCTAGCACAACAAATGGCTTAATAAATAGCCTAATAAGTAACCCAAATAAGTAATTCAATAATTATTCAATAATTATTCAATAAGCCAACCCAACTTCTCCACGACCCGGAGAAAGTTGGGTTTTTTTGCCTAAATGTCCACTTAATAACAACGAGGGAGGACTGCCATGCTACGATTAAATGTTGCACATTTTTCTACAGCATTAAAGAAAACGGACCCTTTTGTGTTTCCTGAAATGAATGATGGAACGAAATATCTGTATAACAATCTTTATGATCGGCTGTTAAGAGGAGAGAATGTGATATTGTCCGATTTGGATTACAATGCCTTTGATTCAGAAGATATCACTTCACTTTGTAGTCTGCATAATGACCACGAGAAGAAGTATAACCAAGCAAGCAGCATTATGGCAATATTACGGCATATTAGCCCTATAAGTAAGGACTCGGTTTATATATAGGGCATATAAACACACGCAGGGGGCTCATAAAAGCTTAGGAGATGATACATATGGAAATTGAAGATTTTAGCGCAATCATAAGTACATTGGTTCTGGCAAAGGAATTACACGATATTGATAGATTTGATATCGTGGAGGAGCAGTTTTATGATTCGGTTTGCCCGGATGGATATTATCACAACATTCTAAGTGCCGTATCGTCAATCTTTTACGGCTTCGAAAATGACTACTCCGAAGAGAGCGGTATAGAGTTCATGTCATTTGAAGATGATGTGATTTCTAAATATTTCGTTCATGCTTGGGAATACGGTAAGCTACATGATCAGCATTACAGTCAAAACCCGTATGTAGCTCAAGCTCAGGGCGAGATTGGCAGATGGCTCAACAACGGCACTTGTGTAGATTGGAAGCTTTTAGCTTATATTAGAACCAAAAAAGCTGCACAGCAAACCAGATTGCTTGTATGTATGTATAGTTGTAACTGCAATGCAATTGAAGGTGTAGCTTATGGTTTGGTTAAGGTATACGGCTGGTTTGCTGCTAAGTGCGCTGAATTTAAAGCTATGGAAAATGTGCCTGTCGAGAGCAAAGATAATGCATATACCATATGCGCTATGACAAAACCAGAGCCAGGATTAAAACTACAGGAGGAACTTGCGGCATGAGTATATCAAATGAGCTTGTTATTCGTCTCAAAGAAGATGGTAGCGTTTCAGTTGAGGAGTATATAAATGGGGTGAAATCATACAAGGCAATCACGCCGGATAGCCTGCTGGACTGCCTTAACAGAAGTCTATTGCGCGGCGGCATAGCCAGCGGAATGTTGCCAAAAGGCTGCATATCTTTTGCAGCCGATGATAATGGTAATCGTGATGTTGTCATACTTCACCCGGAGGATGTAGCTGATATCAGCTATGTTGGTACGGAATACAAAGACTTTCCCTTGCCGCGCTTGGTGTTCGGCTTTCGGATATCAAGTGAAGGCAGAATAAGCAATTGCAGATTGGGCGTAGTCGGTAATGAGAGTAATCTCAAGCCGACTACGCCCATGTTTATTTATCCATTTAGTAATGTAAATAATAATCACATTTGTTTAGGCAATAATCCTTTGCCAAAGGTTCAAAGTCTCCATACGCTGGGAAGCCTGCCCTATCACATACTGAGCTTGGACAACAATAATGACAATTTCAGTCCATCAAACAACAAACATGGCCTTGAAATGCGGGATTTATTGGAGCTGTTGAAAGATAAGCAGCAGAGCTACTATTATGAGCACATATTGATGCCTAGCGAGGCAACGCTTGGTGATTTTATTTCATAGGAGGACATTTGTGGCAAACATGATTTGCAGACAAGGCTATGGACAGGTCGCGAAAACAAAGGGCGAATCCAATGCGCTTTCAGACAGCCGGAAGCAAACAACATTGAGTTTACGCTGAAAATCGAGAGTAACGGACATTTCCATCGCCGCCGCAAATCCGATGATGCGTTAATTTAATTTTGGGTCGGCACCGGCAAGATACTTGGTTTTGATAATCAACGGGACATACATAGCCTAATAAAAATCCTAGGAGGTAAGTAGCTTTGGAAAGACTTTTTATTCACTATAACGATGGCGGAAGAATTACTGTTACTCAAAAAGGTGATTCTGCAAATGTCATAGATACATGGAACAGAAAATATGCACAATTTCATAGCAGTTTTAAAAAAGCATGGATTCAAAGATATCCCAAAAAAGATAACCCGCCTTTCTATTTGGTTGGCAAGGATGTTGATTAATTGAATGATAATTGATGCCAAAAATTGGTTCGCTATAATCTAATAGCAGATGTTTATATGTTTTTGCTCCCATGATTTGTGTTGTTTATAGGGATGCTGTCAAAGGGCCGGTCATGCAGGTGATCACCCTTTTTATTGATGGCAATAAAAAATTTAGAGAGGTGTTTATGAGCGAAGAAATGAAAGTCAAGATGGAAGAAATACGGGCTTTGGAAGACAAATATAGCTTGATGATATTCAGAATGGCTCTGACTCATTTGGTGGATGTTGGTTTCAGGGCCTTCTTCGACGAAGGTATGGTTGCGGCCGGCATAGAAGCAATCATGAAACAGCATGAAGAGGATAAGACCAAAGACAAAACTCCCATACTGTCATCAAGATTCCAATGTGAGGTTCTGCGCTGCTCGGCAGAGCTTGCCAATTTTAGCATTTGGACGATATTCGCCTACATCAAAGAGTATGTTGTTGTCGATATTACATAGAGCAACTTTATGACCAATGGTGAACCAATGGCGAAAGTTTTGCAGAATACTTTTTGCAGAATACTTATAGAAAGGCATGGTGCAATGAGAGCATGTAAATGCGGCAATAAGAGCTTTAGTGCCCATCAGCGGTGTTATCACGATGTTGTTGTAAACAGCTGCAATGTTTATAAAAAGGACAATGGTGTTTATGAATCTGAAAACCCATACGGTCCTTACACCTGCATAGTATGCGGTGCTGAGTACGACGATTTGAACGAACTTACCGGCACAGATGTACATAGCGCCGCTGATAGTAGCGGCGCTATGGCTTTGGTTGATAAAATCGATCAGAAACTGCTTGATGAAAAACAAAGGCTTTCTGATTTATCCGACCAAAAAAGAGCGATAGCAAGTGAAATATCTGCAATTAATGTGAGCCTGCCGCAGCTTGCAAAGGAATATGCAGATGAGTTGAGTCGCTTTGTGTTTCGATATATGCGCGAGCGGTTTGGCATCGAAGATATGCACGACGCAAACAGGAGCTACTTGATTTTCGACAAAACAGCACTGTTTATCAAGGTTTATCGCATCAAACAAGACTTTGAGTATGTGGACGATATGGGGGAAGTTCTAAAAAAGGGAAAGCTGTATGGACATAATGCTTCAAGTTGGTTTTCAAGAAGCCGCGAATTTTACAATCTTGATTTGCGGGAGCAATTGAAAGTGTTGGCTTGGACATTTGATGATGTCGGCAATGTAACCGGTGCCAGATGGTAAGTATAACAGCAACACCGCCGCAGCCTCATAAATTTGAGGCTATTTTTTATTATATTATTATTATATTAAATTATTATTACAGAAAGGACTGAGCTTTATGGCTAAAAGACAACTAACAGGCGCAGCTCTTACAGCAAAAATGATTAAGAAAAAGCTGACATCACTGTATCCAAGAGTGAAATTCAGCGTAACAAGCGATACTTTTTCAATGGGCGACAGCGTTAGCATTAAATGGACTGACGGACCATTGTATGAAACCGTCAACGATATAACAAAGCAGTACCAGCATGGCAGCTTCAATAGCATGGAGGACATATACGAGTATGAATCTATCGACCCATCTTTGGGATGTAAAGGCGCAAAGTATGTACAATGCAGTCGAGAAATCTCTTCCGAGTTATGGGCCATACTTGCCGCGAAAGCGGATGAGCACTTCGGAGTGCTAGACCCGAATGGCTATGGCTATTACGGCAAGCTGAAGGATATTGAGAAAATGTTTTTTCCATACCCGGAAGCTGAGCAAAAATCAAGAGCCACTATCGGTCAAGGAAGTTCTGCCATTTCCGGCTTGGAGTACGAAATTATCGAAGACAAAGATACTCGCGATAACAGCGATATCTTTGTTGTTAAAATCAAAACAAGAGTTGATGATTTCAAGTCTCTGCGCCAGAAAATGGACTCCCTTGGCGGCTATTATTCCAGATTCAAAAGGGGATTCATTTTCAAAGATGACCCGACCGCAATTCTTGCCGGCCATCCGGAGAATGTGGTCGATGTTGTGAAGGAGGATGATTGTGCATGATAACTATTGATACCGATGTGACAAAGAGTGCAGTCAATATCATTGTGGTCGATGCGCCAGAGGTTTCATTGGCACCCGATGATAAAGCCGGTGACTTGTTGTTGAATTTCTACCGAGCATTGGGTTGGAATGGTGATGACCAATTAGATCCATGTAAAATCCGCACCACCAAAGAGGTGTATAATCGTTTGCATGACCAAATATATAAGCATTGCCCTGAACCTGTGACCGTTGGCATGTTTATGGTAAACAGCGGTCCCGGCACAGAAGATTACATACCGCCGGGCAAAGTGTATTTATTGGAGGGCTGGATTACACCGGCCCCCGAGGAAGGAGATGATATTTTTGCTACCCAATAACAAACCTTTTACCGGCTACAAAGATGGTTCGGAAAAGTGGAAAGACGATGTATTATCTTATGGTATCGGTGAAGCAACTGTCATATGCCGGAATTATCTAGATATGAACCTAAAGCGCGAACATTCTGCCGAGGAAGGTCAATTTTGCCGTGAATTGTTCACAGCAATGTATAACGCTACAGCCGGCAGAATAGACCCAAAAAAGCTGATTTATCCATATAGCCTAGAAGCCGCTGAAAAACGCTCTGAGAAAAGTTATTACATCTTAGGCTACAAGTTTAATACAGATTGCGCTCGCGGCATTGACGCCTTAATCAACGATTCCTGTTATAAAACCAGCTTTTACAACCTAGAAATTGCGGCCATGAGAGCTATTCAAGAATATGGTTTCCAACGCATTTGCCTGGTTCTGGCATTCAATTTCCAAAACAAAGGCAGCGATGGGAGGATATCTGCAACTCACTGGCAATGGGCCGATACATTCGTTATGCAGAAAATAGCATTTAGCGGAGCTTGGCTGCAAGCGCACGCAATTTTGATTGATAGCTTCTGCAACTATATTCGGAAGCTTTATCACTATTTTGATGCAGGGCGTTTTGCTTTGCCGGGGATTGAAGAGCGCGGCGAGTTTGTCGGCGGTGTTGAAATTAAGCGAGCAATAACCACATCTAGCGACGGCAAAGGATTCTCTACCGGCTATGCCATTGGTCACGACCCTAATGCAGTCAACCCTTGGGTCTGCTGGCAGTTTGCCAGCAGAAACGGCACCCGAGATTACAATTGGGGCGTATATGGAAATGACGAGCAAACCGCTATTGATGCCTATAACGCTCGTGTTTTTGCAGCTCTCAATTAAAAGAATCGTTAAATAACACACAGGAGGATACCAATGGATAGATGCTACACAGAAAGTGAGCTATCTCAGCTTGTAAAATACTGTTTGGAAGCACATACAAATATTCTCCCCTATTGTTGCAGGGAAAATTATGATTGTTGGCTGATGATAAAACAACACATCCGTGTTGTCACAAAATACAATATAACCCCTGAGTGCTATTGGCATGGCAGCTTCAAAGAGTTCTCATGGCTGTTAATCTTACTGGCAGACGGCTACCCTAATCCTCAACGATTGCTTGATTTAGCAAGCAAAGGAACTACGGATGAAATCAAAAATATAGCCGACTATCATTATCAATATG
>Ga0136643_10004626_pt1 | contig 19088 bp, 10 predicted proteins | sample TergutLab28metaG_FD_96883 | JGI IMG/M metagenome (GOLD analysis project Ga0136643, IMG submission 96883) | Labiotermes labralis P1 segment gut microbial communities from Petit-Saut dam, French Guiana - Lab288 P1 (version 3) (version 3) | ecosystem: Host-associated > Arthropoda: Insects >...
ATATGGCTCTGTCTTATTTCCCAAAAAATGCCGTTTAATCCATTATTAAATCTTTTTTGGTTCCTGAAATAATAAAGTTTTTTGTAAACCATGTACAAAAATTTAAATGCCAAGCGAAAATAACGTCGTACGCAAAGGTTGACTGTAGCCATTTAAATCCCGTTGCGTAAAGATTAATGCTCAGTATGAAGAGCATTGAGATTCATATCTTATATTTGAATATTATGATACTATCCATTCCAAAAATTGAATTAATGACTCTGAGTTTTATGCCATATAAACGTACTTTCTGATTTTTAATATACTGTAACTGAGATTTTACTTATACTTTCAGACACATGGAATGAACAAACTTATGCATATGTAGATGACATTGAAGTATTGGCTTTTTCATTTGTTACAGCAGGTCTGGCAGTGGCATCAGCACTGGTGACTTTGGGTAACCCTCGTAAAGTCAGCATTGATCCTACAGCCAAAGGAGACACAAAATGCAAGTCCCGTAAGTCATCCAGCCAACACCCAGAGAACTGCATCTAGTGTATAATACTGTTCAGTGCAGCACCTTCCCTGTGTGCATTACAATACAAATTTATAATTACATCATGAAGTATGCTTGTGTATCAACATTATACACCTGCAAATATACCTCAGAGTCTATTGTCTTCTCCATCTTGAATTCTTGCAACTGTCATATAAATTGACTGCTATACTCCAGTTATTCTCTAGAGTGGTCATTCATCTTTTGTGTATATTATACCATCAAAACATAAATTATCACAATTTGGGGGGTTTTATTGTAACCATGTGTTGTGACTTATGAGGTAGTGGTCCAGTTGGTCAGGTGGAAGCCTGGCCTGAAATTTTGCTTGCTTATGGATTGCATTTCCCAGTGATTGTACATTAAAATTCAGCTACTGATATGCTCTGCAAGGGAGCAGTTAAGCCATTCAAAACTGGAATGCGTTATTTAGTTTTGCAGCACCATATATGCACATTGTGGCAGTACTCTGTCATGCTATCCAGCAGAACATGTGGGTCAGCACTGCTAAAACTGTGAAAATCTGTAGATGTGTCTGTCACATACAGCATACTTATACTGAATAAGTGTGTGCTTCAGGACCATCAAGCAAGCATCACAGAATGTATACAAGAGTTCTTGTTAATGTTGCAGGCAAAATGGGAATTAAACATTTGAAAGTGACAGGTGTTGGGAATAGAAATTTGAAACAGATGCAGCATATTGGAAGCCAAAATAGTGCAGAATTTGATTTCAGAAACAGTTAAAGGCTGAGGAATGACTGAACAGTTTGTAATAAGGGATTTTCTGATATCTTTTTAGTTTTGAAATTGTTAATTGTAATTGTATTTTATTCATCTTCCTTGACAAAATTTGTATAGGACACATCAAACTGTGTATATACACTTGTTCGTATCTGTCACTGTACTTGTCACTACAGTGTTAGATGAAAAGGATATAATGTATTAACAATTTCCAGTGATATGTGAAGTTATAATATTGTTATAATATCACATTGTTAACTCATTTAGAGTGAACTAGTGAATTTTTGTACCACACTTCGAATATACAATAGTTCACTACCTCTTTCAATTTATAATTCGCTAAAAGAAGTCCTTATTTTATATACAACTACATTTTTCGTGTTAAAATTTTGTAAGACAAATGATCCTCTACTGAATAGGAGGACTGTTGCGATAACAGCAATTTCAGTTTAATTCTGAAAAGTTGTGTATTCTTTAAATTCTTTGATTGATGTTGTAATTTATTATATAATTTTGCCTCCACATTATTTACATTTTTTCAAACGTATCAATTCTACAGAATTGAGATCGAAAATATAATCTTTGACATGTGTTATAATCTTGCCTAACTAAATGAATTAGGTTCTAACTTACCTGTGTGTAATTTTATGTAATACACAGTTTCCTCGAAGTAATTCTCCTCGCATTACTGATGAATCTAATCACTGTCTTGTGTAGTTTAAAATTTTATTACTTTATCACATTTTCTACTTTGTCTTTTGAGACTGGCTTGAAGAACATGATTTCCACACATGTATTTAATTTTACCTCTGTCCTTTGGCATATTTCATATGCCTCACCGTTTCATTCTGTCATTTCCTCTACTATTTCAATGAAATATGACTTAAGTAACTTTGCAGTAATTTTCGGACCAGCTAATTTGTTGGATCCCAAATTTATTTCAGTTTTCTTCTTATGTAATACTGATATTCCAATTTCCTTATTTTTTTATTTGCCGCTTTGCTGCACTGCGTTTGTTGTATTTTTAGCATTTGATTTGTATCTGTCATTTAACATTACCTTACTATATATCTTTATGTAATTTTTCAGTGTATTCCACATTTTCTGTGACAGGTCTGTTTTTTTTTTTTTTTCTTTAACTAAAAAGAACCTCCTTTTACTGGAGTTCATTATTCCTTGGCCATGTTTTTAGACACATTTACAAAATTGCAAAAAGCGATTGCTAGCTTTGTCATGGCTGTCCGTCTTGTCTGTCCATACAAAAAAACTCAGCTCCCACAGGACAGATGTGCATGATGTTTGATATTTGAGTATTTTTTGAAAAGCTGTCAAGAACTAATGTTTCATTAAAATCTGACAAGAAAACTGGTAATGTATATGAAGACCAGTGTACATTTTTTAACAAATCTCACTTAGTTCTGCATAGAATGAGAAATGTTGCAGACATAAATTGTAGATAAAATCAAAACACACATTTTATGTACAGTACCATTTTTTTAAAAAAAATTGTGCCGTTTATGAGATAATGTGGAAAAATACTGCTGTGCTGGACAGGCCACAGGTGACAATATGGTATTTGTGCATTGCATGCTGGATACCCAAGGCTACAAACACACACTCAAAATATGTAATACTCATTGCTTTTCCACTGCAGTAATGGTTGCACAAATGCGCCTCACTCTTATGTTTTACGTACATTGCCAGTCTTCTTATTTGAGTCTCTCAGATACAATATTTTGACATGAAAGGCAGTGTCATAATAATAATGGAAGATATCCAGAAAAGTTGTTGAGCAATTTTTTCATACCCTTTCTCAGTGTAACAGCAGTTAAAATTGCAGCTGAGTTCATGACCTGACAAAGTGGACCACTTGCTTGTAAGATCAGCAAATGTTGAAAAGTGCCTATTTACACATGCAAGGGAATATGGTCATTGGTTTTAAATATATGCACATAACACAATTAAAATCCTGACTAATTTCAAGATGTACTAACTTGCAAGTGTAAAATTAGACAGGAACTTGCACATAGTTGTTAAATAATGTTTACAGCTAAGCTGTTACAAAGTGTAGAGTTAAAATAATTATATTTGAACACTCTTTATGTATAGTGTTTGTCACTGTTATTAGACTGTATTAAAATTGTATTGTAATACATACTGCTGTGTAACAGCTGTGTATACATAGAGTGTTTGTGAATATTAAGTGGCTGTTGGCTTAATGCATGCACATGTGAGTTACTACATCTTGCAGTTGAGTATGATCTGAATTGCATATGTATTATACATGTTAAATTGAAGACCATATTTCCTTGTGTTTGTAGAGAGAATGGTAATGACTGAATTGATCTGAAGTATGTGGAGGTTATGAGAAGATTTGCTTATTATGGGAATTTTCTACATTTGGATGGTGTAGTGTATACACATGATGTATTGGCATGATGCAAAGGATAAACATAAGGAGTATCCTCATTTATGTTTAACCTTTGTCATCTAGTCTTTAAATCCCCGTGTAGCTTTTAACAGCTGAATTTGTTTTTGCTTGTTAAATATCCATGCCTGCACCTGTGTAGGACAGTGCTATGTGTCTCGTCCTTGAAGAGTTCCCCGTGATAGTACACAGGTGTCCCATTTGGCTAAATGAGGTTACTTAATGCTGAACTGCTACATAAAGAGCACATTCCAAAGTATGTGTTCTGTCATCCATCAGTTAGAATATGCAGTAAGTAATTGTTATGTGTTTAGATGCCAAAGGAAGTTCCTTGTTTGTTGAGTCTTTTTTTTTTTAGTAATAATTTATAGTTTTGTATTAAAGGAGGTGCTGTAATTGTAAATTTCTGTGTTGTAATGCATACAATAGTTATGTACATATGGATGTGATCTGATCTATTGACCTTTAAGTGTGAATGGCACCAAGGCAAGACTGGTGACAATGTAATATATCAGAAAAGTTGCCTTTGATTAGCAATTAATTTTTGAAGTATGTATCCATTTTATGTGTAAATTTTAACACAATTCTTTTGTAAGTTAGTGGTATTTATTGCAACTGTGGATGTCAGTTTTGTTTTTTTAGTTAAATTATCCATCAAATGGAATAATTAAGAATCATGTGAGCAGCACTTGACTGATACATCCATTTTTATGTGAGGTTCCTCATGCTGACATTTTAATCAACTTCACATTTAATGTCTAGTCTGGTGTGTTGCAATATAAGTGAATTAGAGTTTGAAGTAAAACCTAGATCTCAACTATGAGATTTCACTGAATGGGTCTGAACTGCAGGATTGTTACAAATCCAACATATTTACTTGATGTATACATGGAAATATTCAGAAAAGTGTGAGATTATTTGAAAGTGCGTGGAATAATTATTGAATCTCAAACAGATCTGTGCTTCCGTTATTTTGTAAGATGCATTTCGAATGAGGACCTTTTATTTTCAGACAACCATTCTTGCTTGTAATACCTTACTTCAGGCATGGTGTTAGTTGAGACTGAATGATAAACGTAGTTTCTTAAAATGTGTAGTGTTGGAGCCAGGATAGTCTAGTTGGTAAAGTCATCATCCAAAGAATCATGGTTCCACTTCACAGCAGCGGCAAGAAATTTTTCTCTTCTTCTAATCTTAAGTGTTGGTTCTGCAGCCCACCCAGCCTCCTATTCAATGGATACTATGGCCTCTGTCCCCTGGGGTAAAGCAGCCATGGTGTTAAGCTGACTGAGTACCCAGAGCAAAGTCACAGAAGTGTGTGACAGCAGTAATTACTGTAGAAGTGAATGTGTGTGCATGCGCATGTGTGTGTTGTATGTGTTGTGCATACATGTGTTAGTGCTGTGAGCAAGTTATAAATTTTAGTTATTGAATTATTTATCTCAACTTATTATTAGAAGTATTTTATTGTAAACTTCAGCAGTCGGCTCTCTATTTAATGAAATTTAGACATGCTATTTACTGTCAGAAACTACTAATGTACTGAAGCTTAGTAATCTGACAATGTAGCTTGATGTATATGATTACAGAAATGAAACACACAAAATGTTAAATGACTTACAGAAGTGTTAGTTTGCTGGCATTTGCTCAAATTACTTTTTTTTTTTATAATGACTATTTTACTGCCCTCTTTTATGCTGTCATAAACACTACATTATGTGATTATTTTTTATCATTAAGTGCACAAAAACATGTTCATAATGCACCTTGTAACCATGACACACATGCTTGATTGCCACAGATAACAAATAGCAATGGTCACCATGACCAACTGCTGTAGAATTCCTGTAATCAGGCCCCCACAGGACCAGAGAGGTGCCAGATTATCTAATGATGAGGATTATCAGTCATTACCAATAGTGACCTATACTATACTGTATTCTTCTGCAGCTTCAGCATCAACAGACATCACTTCACCACTATTATCCGGGTTTCTAATGCCATGACATTCTTTAAAATTTCTCAGCCAGCCGCAATACAATGAGCACTTGTCAGGTATTTTCTTTTCACCATAAAAAGGCTAATCTTTTTAAGTAATTGTAGCCTCAGTCACTGGTTTTCATTTGGAACACGCTGCTGTAAACCATTTTAATACACCTTCTCCAATTGCAATGATTTAGGCTGTTTTTTAAGTCTGTCACTTGAAAAGGTCCTTCATGCTTTCACTTGATACCATAAATGATTGTAATTGGTCTTTGAGTTTCTTTATGTCATAGATAGTTGATGATCTGATGTAAGAAGCCATAACCACACTTTGGCTATAGCCACTTTCCAGTCTCCTCACTATTGTAATTGTTATAAGTTTCTGACGATTCGTGTATGTTACGTGTTTCCTCTTGCCAACAGTACCTTGTTTCCTCACCTTGGCATATTTTGAAGCCATTATAATAGTAGCTCATTGTGCTCAGTAAAGGCCATATAACACAAAAGAAAGTCACTGAATCTATATATGTAGTGAGTGTTATAACTGGTGGAGCTTCCAGGCTTGGTATTACTTTCCTCATTTTTTGAACTGTGAGGATTTCTGGAGTATCAGTGTCTAGATAAAACAAATCTTACTTTGCGCGCGCGTGTGTGTGTGTGTGTGTGTGTGTGTGTGCATGCATGTGTGCTTGTGTGTGTATGTGTAATACTGATTGCCTCTTTTGGCATGTGGACCAGAAATGTTGAAATCAATTACAAGAGATGGAAGCAGATTTGCAGATAAAGTTTCTAAAAAATATTAAGGAGTAAACTAGAAGGGATACAACATGAAACCAGGACATTGGACAAGATCTGAAATTAGTAACAAGATAAGAAAAGTTGGTGAAATTAGTTATAATGTGTGTCATCCCTGTTGTGTCACTACAGATATTTCAATGAAACAATCTGTCTGTACGCAATGCTCTATTATGGTGATATATAAAGCTTTTTTAGATTACCATAATAAACCATTGCATATAGTCTGATTGTTTCATTGATATATGGTGAAATTAGGCTTACCGTAAGGACATGGACTTGTGTTTTGTGTGGTTGATCATATAATATTTTGGAATACTTCATGTGAATTAGTCATTGGAGAGGCGAAGTGCAGGAAGATACATAACTGGGAATGGAGAAGGAATGCATTGAGTTGAAGTGGCCTGAGTGGTCAAGGACTATATGGAGAAATCAAATGTAAGGAGATATGTAAATCAGAATGGAGATGCGATAGACGAGGAGTCCATGTGGTTGGTGCAGACGACTAGGGGGATAGACCAAATGAAAGTTAAAAAAGGAAAAATTGTCCATGTCCATGCTGTGAAGGCATATCAGAAAAGAGGTATAGCTCCACTCATTCTTAACCTTGGCATTAGATGAAGGTGAGTGGTCAAGGTCATGCCCAGGGCACTTTACCCCCAGGTTAGGATCCTAGGTCATGTTGAACAGGAGGCTGTCTGGGTGCCAGAACCAGTCTGGACATTTTGTAGTAGAGAAAAATCTCTTGTACCTCCCTGGGGCAAGAAGATGTGTAAGTCAGAATGGAGAAGGAATCTTCATTAATCCTTGTGATTGATATCACAGTGATTCTCCCCAGACTGCACCATATATTTTCATGGTTTTTTATTATTGCACAGTAACGTGACAGTGGTAGATTGCACAGCAAGGTGACGTATGATATGGCCTGTAGTACATGTCTGTCAGTGACCAAGTGCTGTGTGTGTGTGTGTGTGTGCATGCGCATGCACATGCACACATGCTTATTCGTGCTAACTGATGTGCATGTTGTCTGTTGGTTTGAAGTTCACGTGTTGTGAAAAAGTGTTACTGTCCTGTGGATGGTTAAATCTGACTTTCCCAGGGTGTAGTTTTGGATTTTCCAGATTACTCTGAATCGTTTGAATCACATCATAACTCTTGTCTTTAATTTATTTTGTTTAGAGGATCAAGCTGCTGTAGCACTTTAAAGCAATCCGTACTCAGACTAGAAACTGTGAGTGTGCATGCTTGTCTTGTTTTGTATGGCATGAAATTCGGTCTCTCACAAAGAGGTAAAACATTAATGTTTAATGTGTCAGCATTATGTTGCACTGAAAATGAAACTTATGGTTCTGAAATGCTGTAAACATAGTCTTGGGAATTTATACATGACAATTAAAGTGCCAAGTGTATTACTAACTGATATTAGAATAACTTGCTAGAGGAATGGCTTGTAGCCACAGATCTTAAATATATTTCTTCTCAGTAGGTTATATTTTTATGAACTTAATATTTTTTTGCATCATTAAGATTCTTACATTATGATCTGAATATAAAATTTAAAAAATCTTGAACTGAAGTTGAATTTCGACTTGTCTTCTGTTCAATTAAATGTGTAGTATTTATAATTACATATTTGAAACAAAATGTTTACAGTTACCATGACTACAGATATGTTCATGTAACTTGCTGGAATGAATAGGTGATAAACATAATTGCTCATAGCTTACACACACTCATTAATTATGTGGAACTGAGTCCTAACTGAGACGCTGATAGTCGTTTAGCTTGAGAAATCCCTCAACTTTTTGGAACCTGAAGGCTTGTTACTGCATTCAAAAGCCCTTCCACCAAATGTCTCTGTCAGTCAAGTAGTGAGCACTCAGTGTTTGCATTTGGCATGGTTCCTATCTCATCCAGAAACTAGCTAGCCTCCTGAGGATTTGTGTGTTTTTTACATCTGTTTGGAAAAGTGCTGTGATAGTGCCTTTAGTAGGCCACACTTGCCACCTTTAACATTCTTTCCTGTTCAGTAATTTTCATCCAATCTTAAACCAGTTAATAATAAATAAAAAAAGAGAATGCTACTGGCCCCTGCACAAAGCTAGGTGAATCCTGCCCACACCTTCCCACCCTATGCATTAAGATTTGTTGTAGTATTATCCTCCTATATATGCCTATGTGTTCCATGCAGGCCCTTTCTTTCACAGTTTTTTTTATGGAAATTTTGTAGGCATTTCCAATCTCTGGCATGATACAAGCCTCCCACCCCCACATCCAATCTCATCCTCATCTCTCTTATCACCCTAAACGGTATTGGTGTTATTGGTGGAGAAGATGAGTCTTTTTATGCCGTTTTTACCAGCCTCTTTCTTAGGCCCAAAGATTCTCTCCAGCCAGCAGCCTTTTCTCACAGATCCAAACCAAATTCAGGTATATTTAAACATGTCTGGCTGCATTTTGTGTATGACCTTGGCAGCAATTCTAGACCTTCATGGGGTTGGTACATAGGAATTGGGAGAGAGTAGTCTTTACCTACACAGAGAGTATATTCAATTTTTTTTTGCCTAATCACCAAGTTAGCTAGAGAAATATGTAGAAGCTATAAAAAATTTCAATTTACACTTTACTCCAGCATCTTTTTTTACCATACCAGCCTCTTTTATTCTATAATTTTGATATGATACCCATAGTAGTATATACTTTAACTGCAACTTCCTTCCTCACCCACTTATCCGTGAAACTGCAAAGATGAACACAGAACTAACATACACTTGTCACCTGAAAAAAAAAATCAGGTTCAAGAAATTCTGTGACTTTGTTGACCCCAGATGTTCCTCACTATATCCACTTGTTCTGAATTATTTTAATCCGGCTTTGAATTTTGGCTGGAACACTGACCTTTCTGGCTGAGGTTTTTGTGTGGTTTTCCTCAGTCATGTCAAGCAATATTGTATTATTGTATGTTAAAGATTTACAACTAGAATTTTGTATTCATTTTTAGTGTCACCTCATGCATGGTGCATTTCCATCCCATCTTACCCTCCTTTATTTGATCACAGTATCTGTGTTAGGTGCCAATGATTATTTATGTATGTTGTTGAAACTTGAGTGGAACATGCATAAGTAGACTTCATATGATATGATGATGGAGTATTTATGGCACCAATATTCAAGTCAGGAAGAGTTGCCCCTGGTGTCATGTAATTTGGCTTATGTTTTGAGACCGTGAATTGAGAACATAAGATTTTTTATTGTACTGAATGTTTAATGTCAAAATTGCTAGATTGCTTTACAAGACGGATCTGATGTGCTCAACCTGAAATGAATGCAAGTTTCAACAGAGGGTATACATTTTTCAATTTTTTATTTGAAAAAGATGTTATTCCGAATGTATCTGAATTTACATTACCGAAAGTTGTATTGCATTGTTTTTGTACTGTAACAGTACAGTTATTTGGTGCTTATAACATCAGTGTAGATTAAGTGATGTGGAAGTACAATGTAAGGAATATAATGCAAGTGTTGTGTGCCTCTATTTTGCAGGAAGGTTTTTGCACTGTTTGAGAACTGTTGTATCAAACAGTGAGGCATGAACACATTATTATTGGTTCGAGATTACTTTAGTAATTAACGCTAATAAAGTCATACGTGGTGAATAAATGTTCATGATCTAAATGGACCCAAAAGTTCAGTGTGAATATCATTCAACTTCCAATGCAATTGTGAGTAATTGTGTCATGATTTTGCAGTTATGTTCAAGTTACTGCTGCCACAGTCCTTACAACAAATGGTAATATTTACCAGCATTTACTGACATCCATGGTTCTTATAGTTAAAATATATCAAGTGTATCTAGAGTCGTGTGCTTGCTTCTAATTGAGGGAAGGTAAAGCGTTTACTGTACACATTGCAAATCTCAAAGTGTGGTGGAAACATGAAAAGGTGCATTGGCTTGTTTTTGTTGGTCATGCCCTTTATGTTGTCTGTTTTTGTTTAATGTTCCAATTCACTGGACCGGGTGGTAGGTTTGGTGACAGACACTTTAAAGTGCCAAAGACTGCGAAGACACATGTCAGTGGGACACTGCCACGTTAAGGGAAGTATTAACTGAAGCAATATATATATGCAAGCATGAAGAGATTGCTTCAGTTGGACTGCCAAACATTCCCATAGGATTTCCAGCACATTGCATTTTAATGTATAGGCCTAAGGTTAAGAAATGTATGCAGATGCAACTTCTGGGAAGTTTCTCCTGTGTGTTACAGACTGATGTTTTTATTATATAGAGGTGGGAACATATTTATATGAACATTGTAATGGGGTTAGGTTGGGTTTGCTAGCAAGTTGTGACATGCAGGACACTTGATGGTGCTGAAGTGTGTTTTGTGGGTTTCGTTTTGCTGTCTTTCACATGGTGAAAGCATGTCTTGAATGTGGAAAGCTTTGCAACATCAGCTTTTTTAACATCGTTATGTCATGACGTGTACATATTGCACTAATTTTTTTCTCATTTCTGAAATTGAGAAGCATGCACAAGCTTGCTGCCAGTTGTATCTAGTCGTTCTTCAATATCTTTTCATCATTGTGTGACAGTGTAATGATTTTTTTAATGTATGAAATTAAAGGAAGAGATTTTGTTTTTATTAACCTGTGCTTAGTTTGAGGCATCACAGTCGTATTTGTTATAATAATATTGCTGATTTATGTTAAACCTGCTGTTAGCCTTTTGTTGTTCTGTACATTGGAATGCGGTTTGGATTGTATGTGTTACAGGTTTTAGAGTCACCTGTCAACAACATGTTCATCTGGGATACTTGAATTCTAGGCTTATTCAAACAGCAGCTTTGAAAAGAGACTAGTGGCTTTGCCATGTCTATTCATTTATCTGTATGGAACAACTCAGTCCCCAGTGGATGGATTTTCATGAAATTTTGTGGTAGTTATTTTTATTAAAATCTGTCAAGAAAATTCATTTGTGTTCAAAATCTGACAAAAGTAACGCTCTGCATGACCTATGTACCTTTATGATGATGTATTTTGAAATTCCTGTTGGTTGAAAAGAGCTTCAGAAAAATTAATGGAGGGCATTAATACACCTTTGTGACATAATTTCTTCTAAAAAATTGTACATTTTACAAGACAGTCGTAAGGAATATGGCACACTTAGGCCAAGGACGTTGTGAACAAACTAAACTTGACAGGGCACCACATAGGGGCAGTTTGTGTGCCAGGTAATTAAGGCCAATGAGCAATGACACATACAGTCTGTTAGGTGATCATATGTCCAGGACCTGAAAAATTGTGCTGTGAATTGTGCATCATTTCTATCTGTTCTTTCACACTACCTATACTAGGACACCATGAATGAGCATTGGTTCCATAGTTGGTAGAATATGTAGGAATAAATGTGCAAAGAATTGATTGGAACATGATTTCTTTTCAAGACAGGTACATAACATAACTACAGTTAGGGTCATAACAGTGCAATGATCCAAACGCACCCCAGTGGTAATGTTTTACACACATTTTCTGTCTTGTTTCTTCTGTTGAGATATCAAACATTTAGAATGATTAAGCTGCAGCTGGTCAGTTTGTAAGAAACAAGGTAGCCAATGTACTTGTAACATTGTGGTATGTTTGCGTAACGATTGTTGCTATGGAAAGAGGACGGTATGTTCCCTTTGAATTGTTATACATAGAGTATTTTGCTGTCAACAGTGCAATAAATTTTGAAATTTTTGCCACTTTGCCATGGAGGCACACACGTGCATTTTCTGTGTTGTTGCGCTACATATGTCAGTGCCAGCAGTACGGAGTGCACTTAGTCTACATGCAAAGTGCATGATATATTTTGTGAAATTTTAATCAAATTTGGAGTTTCTTGACAGATTTTCTTAGAAGTCTCTAAGTCATATGTTGTGAAAAATTGGTTCAGAGGGAGTTGAGCTGTGATACATGCAGACAGACGGACTGGCTGACGGACATGGCAGAACTAACGGGGGGCTTTATGGTGACTTTGCGAAAGTTCCTGAGAAGGTTTATGGCTGCTGTGGAAGCCAAAGCTGCTGTTAACATGGTTTAACTGTTTACTTTCGCGGGATAGGCCTGGTAGTTACATCCCTGGTCTGAAAGGTTAAAGAGCCGCCTCATAAAACCGTAAATTTTGGCAGTTGTAGTGGTCTCATTTTTTCCGGGCGTGCCGGCCCCAATGTTTATGCACTATGTGAAATTTAATATTTAAAATTTTTCTTGAACTCAATCTGTAGGGTGTGACATTTTGTAAAACACACTTGTAGTCCTTCCAAAGTGACACTCCGGTTTTAATTTTATTTACTGAACGTAAAAACTAGTGGCCGCGCGGTCTAAGGCGAGGGTCTGCGGCCGCTTTCTTTCTGGGATTGCGGGTTCGAATCCGGCCGGGGCATGGGTGTCTGTCTCTGGTGAATGTTGTGTGTTGTCAGGTAGAGGTCTCTGCGTAGGGCTGATCACTCGTCCAGAGAAGCCCTACCGAGTGGAGTGCGATCGCGAAGCCCCAATAGTGAGAGGCCATGGCTTGCTAGGGGCTGTCGCGCCATGACAAAGTAATGACAGGGTTATGGGCTGTAAAACCCACTAACTGTTCGATTTCCGGCAGGGGCGAGCGTTTTTCTCTTTCCACCCAATCAGTCAGTACCGAGGTTTTGTCCCCGGGGAAGCTGGCGACGCACCTTTATCTAGTAAAAGGTAAAGGCCATCCAGTGATACTGTTAGGCAGGCATGTAGGGGTAGGTGGAGATATAGCTCCTACCCATTCACAACCCGGCAATGGAAGGAGGTGGGTGGTCAACAACACGCTTCGGCCGCTTTAGCTGTGGGAAGGACCCGATACCCCTTTTAAAGGAGGTTGGCTGGGCATCGGGGCCGATGTGGACGGTACGGAAAATCTTGACCCCACTGGGATTCGATTCCCGGACCGTCGAGTCCATAGCATGTTTCTATACCGACTGAACTATCCCGACTCCCCTCCCCGATGTAGTGCCACTGCCACATACATCTGCATGGAATGAGCAGGGACAGCGTTGTCCTCGCTGTTGTGTGATTTAGTGTGTGTAGTCGTCACAGAGGTCATACGAAGGTCTCCTGCCTCCCAGTGGTAACATTAGAAAACATTGGCTGAAGATTTGCTCTTCTTCGACTTCTTTTATCCCGACGATGGAGTGGGCAAACTCCCCCGAAACGTCGGTAACTAATGATGGGTGTACATGGCATCTTACAGAAGGCGTGTGTGTTCGTAAGAGGGAGTTTTCTGGTTTGAGTGATCGGTGCATGGCGGGTACACATGCACAGCTAGCGTCCAGTGGATTGCAGAATGGTATTTATTGTTGGTGATACACTGTGAAAATAAACCAACGCCCCCTGTTTGTGTACAAAGGTGGTGAGAAAAATAAACAATGCTATTAAAAATTATTAAAAAATATATTTATCAGTTTCGTTATAAACGAAATGTTCTTGCGGGATACCCTGAAAGCACGTTTTCAGTACTTCTGGCAGAGTTTATACTGTATTGAAAAGTAGAAGACTGGATGATGGATTGGGTATGCTACGAAATGAAGTGGCTGTGTGTTATGTTAAGGTGTTATTCCATCTTTTGCCTGTGATGACAGGAAAACTACGAAACGCCTACTCTGGTAGCTGGTTTTTTGGACAGAATCCAATCCTGAAGTGTCTTTAATATGAAGCAGCAGTTCAGACTCCTGAACTGGCTGCTTTCATTGAAACAAGGAAGAAGGAAATGGGTCTAATTAATAAATGTACTGAGAGTTTGTGTATAATTTGTAGGTTCTGGAAGTTTTTAAAGCTTAACAGTGAAAGTACTTTTCTATTCAATCATTCCAATTTCCAAAAGAGCTTTGCTTTTTGGAAAACTGTCAGGCTTCGCCCGGTTCTCGTTGTGGTACACGTAAGAGCAGCATGTAGATGAAGATGAACATGAAGAATTAGTGGAATGATACTGTCAGAGAAAAACCGAAGTACACGGAGGAAAGCCTGACCCACTGCCACTGCGTCCACCACAAATCTCACATGGACCGACTTGGAATCAAAACGTGGACCCTCGCATTGAGAGGCCTGCGACTAACGACTCGATCAATGGACGGCCAAGTACAGACTACGACTGAACTGATCTAGATTCAGTTCAACCGGCGCAGTAATCAATTCCCTTATAAAAACCAGTCAGTTAAGCTGTGCAGGGAAATAATCGCTTTTGGTTATTACATCCGTACAAAACACATAAATGCAGTCCGTGGAGAGAACGTGGGAATTTTTAGTATAAAACTTGGTGGTGCATGCAGTAACCACTGGGGTTTAAAATATTAACGTCTTTGTTTGAAGTACAAAAAGTTTTAGAGTCAAATGAGGTGGGAAGATAATCGTAGTGGGCAAGGACTTGGAACGAGGTTGTCCTAACCTATTAGAAGCCAGTTTTTGTGTTGTACGCCAGTACATCTAGTAATCCTTCTGAAGGGAAGGCTTTCAGAAGTAGTCTTGGATTTTATTAGTCGTTTGTGAGCTTAGTTGTAAGGATTATCGCCGAGTTTACATAGGACAGACAGTTGAAACTTATAGACAAGGTTCAAGGAATACATTCATAATGTAATGAATAATGATCCAAAATAAGTCACACGTGTAGTTAGTAACGCTTATGTAAATAGTGGAGACATAACAAGAAGGGTAAAATATGAAACATGAAGCTGCATGTATGTACGGTGTAACAAGAAAGGAAAAGGCAAGGTTGGCTAACAGACAAACAAGAGTATGATGAGTGTAACAGCCTTGACTGGACCTCCAAATTGACACGGAATGTTTTCGCGGCAGAACTTTGAAAGAGTAGTGATGTGATGTGACTAACATGGGTACAGAGTAATAAAACTTGGCTGGTTGCGGCTTGTACTGCAACGTTCTGTGCCACGGTATCGCATAATGACTGGGATGGGGGTAAGCGATAAAGGCTATAGAACTTTATAAACTACAGTGTAGTAATTATATAACATTGTAACATTACGTGCCGATCCCAGTGGCCGCGCGGTCTAAGGCAGCTCGCTTGCTGGGATTGCGGGTTCGAATGAATGTCTCTTGTGAGTGTCGTGCTTTGTGAGGTAGAGGTCTCTGTGTCGGTCTGATCACTCGTCCAGAAGAGTCCTACCTAGTGTGGGGTGTCCAGTGAGTGTGATCGCGAAGCTCGGTAAGGGGAAGCCATGACTTGGAATTGAGCCGAAGCGCCGCAGAGGAAACAAATGTGATAAAAATAAGTAATGGTATTCTGCAATTTATAACTGAACATTGCAACCAGTTGTGATCTGGTGCTATATAGTGGTTCAATGGAGGAGATGAGCGACATAATATAGTGCCACCTTAAAACCAAAATGTAATAAGATTAGAATTCATTTTTATGTGATGGCCCTAATAACTATATTTGAATTAGTAGGGAGTGGGTACGTAAAAACACAACTGTCTTTGTATCCTATTTATTAGGCTGACGACATGTTTCGGCCACTGTGAGCCATCTTCAGGTCACAAAAATATATAATGAGAAAATATGCAGTATAAGAACATTAGTTTTTGTGCTTATTCTGAGGTTTCAACGAGATCTCGTTGTCCAGCGGTTATCTATATTGAAACTAATAATATATTCGTCAGGTAAAGTGGTTAGAGAATGTAGTGTATATATACATGTTGTAAGTGATGTCTTATGAGTAAAGTGCTTTGAGTTTAAAGTAAATATGTATGTTGTATTGTACAATGCGATTGCTGGGGAAAAAACCCATATTTAAATATTAGAGATGAGAACTGATCAGTGAAGGGTTCAGGACGTGACAATCAGCTGCCAAGTGTATATAAAGAACGAAAATATGCTTGCGTATCAAATATAGAAACTTCTAACCATTGAACAACAAATAATCCGTCAATGCATCACACATCCTACGTTATAATAATGTCAATAGCTAGCTTCTTGTTTCGGCCACATTAGTAACCATCGTCGGGGTGTACAGAAACAAAATGAAAAGTTTTGACATACAACCGCAAAACTTAGGAAGAGATCCCTGACTTTACCACTTGTCGTTACGTACATCTACCGCGGTATACTAGAATTGTGAAGAGCGTCAGAGTAGTAACTTTAATATCACTGACGTATAAAACAATACATTAATCATTTGACCTGTGTGTAGCACACGTGTATTTTAATGTAGAAATTGTATTTATCTCAGTAAATAACCAACTTGATGCACAAAATTTTTGTTTTACAATAAGTTTATTTCATGCCTCTACGTGTTTCGAGCACATGTGCTCATCATCAGGAGGTCAAAATTGCATTATACAGCCTCTGGTATCATCGCACCTATAGGTGGCCGTCTCGTGCATAAGCATTAAGAATTTTAAAATACTTATGCCATCACTTTTAATGTAATTTAAATACTAATTTTAAAGGTTCAAATTTTATGTAGGCTGAGGGATTCTACAGGCAGTAATGATTGACAGCCTTGGCAGTGCACGGAGTAAAATGTTATGCTTTGTGAGCTGAATATGATTGCCTCTTGATAACTAACCTTAGTCGAAACATGTCGATGTTGTTATAAATCTGATATTTCAGATTTAAGTTGTGTTTTGATGGCTGTAGTTAATTAATAAGCTTCACACGCGGCACGGCTGTATGGTGTTTACAGCATACAGACGAGACCAGAGTTTGGGAACAACACAAATAATTTGCGAGATTTTTTGTGAGACTATAATTGTGTGTGCTCAAATTATGCAAATTATGTAGGTATTCAGCATTTTGGAAAGTAACTTGTCAGATGGATAAAACTAACTCGTAGTCAGATGGAAGGCGCCCTTGTGACTAAGAAAGACGACGCGACTTTGGATCTGGAACTGGCGGGCTGTATCGATCTGTAAGCCAGCCTATGTCACATCCGCAGAGGCGGGACATTTGCCAGGACTTGCAGAATCGCTGCTCCTCGTCCTCGCCCCTGTAAAGAGGCTAGCACAATTCCTAGTTGGTGGTCTGTCCTCGAATTAAAAAAAAAAAATATTATGTTCCTTCTGAGACTTGGTGTCTTACCCCAAAGAGAGAGTTTTCCGGAACAGATAAGTGAAGATAATAGTTATCCTTGACACGAGGTAACAGGATGGTGGAAAAAATTAGAGGATGACAAGTTTTGTAATTTAAAGTGATTACATGAAGCAGAGCTACAGTGAGCGTATTTTGAGATTATGACTGCTAATATGAAATAGCCGCCATCTTGTAAACAAGGTACGATCAGCAAATGCGCCCGGATCTTTCACCGGCGGATATATATACATGAAATTAATTTAAAAAAAAACCCGACTTAATAACTTTTCATGATTGTTACTTCACTATCTGTGTCACTACTTGCCGCTAATCTTATCTGGGGAGCAAATTTAGCATTAAGCTTCTGGAGTACTGGGGCGGCTGTGAGGCGTCTGTTCGAGTGGCGTCAGCTGCGTACATATTTAAATAATCTTTTCTTTTAATGGGTTATGGCGTCATTCAGCGGAATCTGAGTAGGCCTCAAATGACTTAAAGTTCACATGTTCTTAAACGATGCTATTTCAAATCATGAGTCGGTTCATCTGTACTATAGAATGGATTGGAGCGATATCAGTGATGTACATAGACAAGGAGAGTGCTGTGTCGTTTGGTAAAGTTGCTATTCTTGGATATGCTTACAGAGTAAAATATCGGTCAAGGCAGTGGAAAATCAGACCAAGATTCGAAGCGAGGATTTCCAGTGTAGAATTGTGTTCGTTAAATAATTCCTTTGTATGAAAATCTGTCATTGTTATTGAAATTGGCCTGTCGTGTTATGACTCAAAACAAATCGTGCCATGACAGCTGATATCTGTGCAAAACTGAGGGCCAAGGTCCAATTGAAGAATGCGTAGACCGAGAATGGCTATTTAATTTTCTTCAATTAAATGTCTGGTTGATGTTGATGATAGTGATGACAGTAAAGGGGACAGCGACTGTAGGTAATTTCCCACACTTCCCTCCATTTATTCTCTGCTAACAGAACCCGACGTTTAAACACACCCTGTATCAATACCGACCTCCATCAAGATCCGTAGCCATTTCACTCTATTTCGTATCTGCAGAAGAAATATTTAAGATCCATCTTAAAGAAATAGACGATATTAAGTGACAAAACATTGCCTTAGAGATCCCCTCGATTTAGGCAGTTTTTAAAAAGGCAAAACGATTTTAAATAACGTTTCTGAAAATCGACCTGAATTTTTACTGGCGGCAATGAAAGCGCGACGAGACGAATGTGGCGGGGAAATACTGCTGGGCGATAACACAGGGGGCCGGGCGGTCATGCTGCAGCCGATGATGATTATTTTGGTTTTTGGATTGTGTAATATACATGTATCAGCTTCTGGCTTATGCCGATGATGTTAACATACTGGGAGGTAGTATACGTACATACTCTAAAGGAAAACGCAGAAGCTTTAGTAGCTGCTACTAGGGAGACTGGACTGGAAGTAAGTGCTGATAAAACTAAGTACATGGTCATGTCTCGAGATCAGAATGCAGGACGAATTC
>Ga0136643_10004627_pt1 | contig 19087 bp, 13 predicted proteins | sample TergutLab28metaG_FD_96883 | JGI IMG/M metagenome (GOLD analysis project Ga0136643, IMG submission 96883) | Labiotermes labralis P1 segment gut microbial communities from Petit-Saut dam, French Guiana - Lab288 P1 (version 3) (version 3) | ecosystem: Host-associated > Arthropoda: Insects >...
CTGCTGCTACTAGTACTACTACTGCTGCTACTGCTATTACTACTACTGCAACTACTATTGATAATACTGCTGCTACTAGTACTACTACTGCTGCTGCTGCTATTACTACTATTGCAACTACTACTGATACTAATACTGCTGCTACTAGTACTATTACTGCTGTTATTACTACTACTGATACTAATACTGCTGCTACTAGTACTACTATTATTGCTGCTGCTGCTATTACTACTACTGCTGATATTAATACTGCTGCTACTAGTACTATTGCTCTTGCTGTTATTACTACTACTGCTGCAACTACTACTACTACTACTACTACTGTTGGTGCTGCTGCTACTACTACTACTACTACTACTACTGTTGGTGCTGCTGCTACTACTACTACTACTACTACTACTACTACTACTACTACTACTACTTCTACTACTACTACTACTGCTGCTGCTGCTGCTGCTGCTGCTGCTAAGACCGGCCTCCATGACAGAGTTTTGTGACTATTCTGTTCCCCTAGGCGCTACTTCCGGTATGTATCTCGAGTACGTCAAGATGGTTGCCTTCCAGGAAGTCCTTTCCTATTCATCTTGCGTGAACCATCCAAACGTTCAACGTTCCATACTGTTACTGGCAGCATAATAAAATAATGCATAAAAAAACTCATTGTAGGTGACGAAATCTTATGGGTATAAGAGTGTGGGTAGGTGTAGAAATTGTGGTTGTAGAGAACTAATGCAGCTGTCTCTAACGATGCGAAACGTTTTTATGTTTCATGCGTCAGGTCTCCTGTCGAACGTTGACATAAATCTGGACGTTATATTTTGCGTCTTTCGCTGCGTATTTAATAGCTGGCATTGCTGAACGCTAGATATAGTCCACCATTTGTAGGATACACCACGGTGCCCTCGACTCCCCCCACCAGTTACATTACTATACATTGCAGCAAAATATCGCTGTAACTTTCTCCATCTATCCCAAAACGTGCGCCAAGGCTAAACCGACAGACAGTACGGTGTCATTAAAGACAGTGGTGTAGCTACTGTGGGCAGCAATGTTGTGGCCGCCTCCAAAAGCAGGGTGTAAATGGCGGTAAGTGTACAAAAAAGAAACTTTGTGAATAAAGAACGAAGAAACTGGTTTTCTGCACTCAAAAAATTTTAAATTACTGATCCAAATAGAAGAAAATTCAATTATGTATTGTGATTTTTCAAAATTTATTATTTCTGTTCATGCAGTTGTTTTGATTAGTCGCCCCGGGTACCTAAAAGCCTAACTACGCCACTGACTACGTATCCTTTCACTCAATTCTGTAGGCTTGTAGCGACAATATCACGTGTGGCGCAACTCAGTTATGGACGTTGATCATCGTCGGTGTTTCAAAATATACAAACACTAAAATGTTTCGGCGACAAGGTCTGTTTCCTTCTGCAGATAAAATAGCTGGTGGAAGCACTCAATTTGGTCCTTTAGAGAGGGCTTAGAATTTCAGATTAACTCTAACGGTCCAGTCGAGTAGGTGCTTCCCCAAACGTTCTATCTGCCGTCGGGAGCAGACCCTGTTGCAGAAACGTTAACTTTTTAAATTTTTTTAAACACGAGGGAGGGGGGGGGGACAGTGGGAGACAAAGTTCAAAAACTCTCTAGTGATAAAATACATTTCCTTCTCTATGAAATTTCTGCCTATAGCTACAACGTTTATACTCACATATCTTAAGGAACGTATTGCGAATTTGATATACAAAATCAGCAACGTGCTAGTATACTAAAATAATTTCAGTTTGCTTCACTTCGTCTTCGCAGATTGCACAGTTCCGAACCGAAACTGTGCAGTGGATTATAAAATGTAATTCTGCAGCAAATGTAAAACACAGTCCACATGGTATAGGGAAAATGTCGTTTAAAAATTTACAGGAAGTCGAGTAACAGCCATTACAATTGTCGTCTTAGACGCGTTAACATAGTCGCAAAAAGCACCAATTACCTTCGTCAAGTCTCTCCATGCGTCCATCCGTCCGTCTGCATACATCAACTAGGCTCTCACCGGTTGCAGTTCCGTGAATTTCATACTGAGTACTTCTAGGCAAATCTGCACATAAAAAAACAAATTTGTTTAAAATAGGACAAAAATATCGGGTATTTTACATGAAGACGTAAGCAAGTTTCATTGTTGCCGTCGACATAAAATCGCTCAACATTACTGAAGCGAATGAACTGCTGCTCTTCCATGGCAACAACGGCTACGCGAAAGCGCCAAAATGGTACGATATACGGATATTGTCTACCTTGTTTTTAATACAGATATTCTTCGATAAAACCGACAGCGCTGTTATACAATAGTAAATTATAAATAAATAAATAAATGCTTGTACATGCAATGGGGATGCTTTGATATCATTCTTCGAGTAAACTGAAATTGGAACTATGAACAAGCAGCCTACTTTATTAGTATCATCATCATCATCATCTCTTTATGCAGGGTATTTATACCTGTATTCCAGAGACAAACTATGTCCCCAGGGAATACAGTGTTGCAGCTATTCTGTTGTTACCATTCATCGTGCTTATATCGTTAGTTTCAGTGTTGAATATATTGTATTTTTTACATTAGTGCTTTCCGAAGTATGTGTGCAGTGTCCAATATGGCTGTTTTCTGTAGTTCCTTGACTTCATGTTTTCCTGGTACGTTGCTCACGTATTTTCTGAATGACTTTGAGATAGTCCCAGTCGCCCCTATTATTACTGGTATCACCTTTGTTTTTACATTCCACATGCCCTGTACTTCTATTGTAAGGTCTTTATATTTTAAAATATTCTGGGCTTATTTTTATTCACACTTATGTCTCCTTAGACTGCAACGTCTATTAACATACATGTTCCCTTTTCATTATCACGGATTATAATATCTGGTTTGTTGTTGAGGATAGTTCTGTCAGTTTGTATTTTTTAGTTCCACAATATGGTTACTTTGCCTCCTTGACTTGTTTCTACTGATTTGGGCACATGTTCATACCAGTGTTTTTTGTCCAGTTGTACCCCTGTTTCCTTGCATATGTTTAAGCGTAGTTGTGCACACTATCATGTCTTTTTATGTACTGTTCTTTTGTCAGTACTGGGCATGCAGATATTATGTTATCTATTGTTTCATCAAATTGTTGGCAAAGTCTACACTTGCTGTCTGTCCCTGTGTTCAATATTTTTGTCGCATAATATTTTGTTTGTAGCGCCTGGTATTGTGCTGCCACTATTTCACTCTCATTTTCTGCTTTTAGGTCTCCCTTCGATAGCCAGAGGAACGTATCTTCTTCACTAATAAGCTGTCTATCTATATTTCTAATGTACTGCCCATGTATTACATTGTTTTTCCATTTTTTCTTCAGGGACTCTCCCAATCATGCCTTTGTGTGTTGTATTCCATCCTGTTTTGCGTCACTCTTTTCATGTGATTCACTTAATTCTTTAATTATCTTTGCTACTGTCTTAATTATAGAGTTCGTATTTGGTTGAGTGCTTTCGTGACTTTTAACAATATTTACAAACTGGTCTTCTTTATAATTTGTGTTAAGGTATTCTGCAATATTAACTATTTCCGCTTTATATGCTGCTTCGATTTGTATCAGTCCTCTCCCTCCTTCTTTCCTCTTTACATATTGCCTGTCTATGTCAGCTTTTGGATGATGCATTTTTTACATTGTTAGCATCTTTCTAGTTTTCCTGTCAATCATTTTTATTTCTTCATTTCTCCAGTTAATTATACCAAAAGTGTATCTCAGCACTGGGACAGCTAGTGCTCCATTTGCTGTAATTTTATTCCTGGCATTCATTTCAGAATTCAGTATCATTCTTAATCTCCTGCTGTATCCCTGTTTCAATCATTCTTTCATTTGTTGATGTTGTATGCCTTCACTTTCCTCAATCCCCAGGTACGTGTACGTTTTTTCCTGTTCTAGCTCTTGTAGTTCTCTGTTGATGTCGATCATTAAATTTTGCGAGTGAACTAGTTTGCCTATTTTAAATGAAATAATAATAATAATTATTATTATTATTAATTGTCACTTTTATGCAGGATATAATACAATTATAGGGTAAAGGAACCGATTATGAGATACTTTTTTTAATATCATGTAGTACGTAAACCATTCAATATATTTTACTACAGACAACGACAGATATTCAAGGAAAAGTTCTACTTTACTCTGAAACATTTATAAATATTATCATTTTGTAGGAGCATACAAGTCTCAGCACAAAAATGTGAAAATGCCACTTTTCTCCAAAATAAAAATGGTGTTCTAATATGAGGTAGTAGGTATTTCATTATGTAACTTAAAATTTTACACTTTTTCTGCACGTGAGGCACACAAAGTAGTCTTCCTCGACCCCACAGTCTTCATGCGCCCAACGATAGCACCTCACACACTGATCTAATTTTTCGTCATGCAAGAAAAGCCCTGTGAAAAAAAAATCTACTCTGCGTCTCCATCGTTTATGTTATCACCAGAGTCATGCTCTTCAAATTCAATTTCCATATCTGGTTCACCATATGACTTTTGTATGCCTACTTTACCCTCCTTTGAAGACCTTTCACTCTTCATTCCAAATAGCCTTTTATTGTTGGTTTCTTTGACAGCGAAGACGATTTCTTCTCCTGACACTCCCGCAACTGCTTCCTGCAAGGAGAAGCAGTTAATAGCTTTGCACAACTCGCTCGTCATTGGTTTGCTTTATATATGGGAGCAGAACATTTTGGTGTTTGATGAGGAATGTGTCGGACATCTGCTGGACCTTCCCATCATTAATATTGTGGAAAGAAACGTTTGATGTTCCCGCTCTTGAAATTTCATTACCAGCTCCTTCAGTACGTTTATCTTCAGATTCGTCCAATCCATGGCATGCGAATTAATGATCTTGGAATATGTGTCTCTTACAAGGAAATGGTCGAGTTTTTTTATAATTGAGTTTAGTTAGGCTTCCATTGTTGCAGCTCTTCTAAAAGCAGGCCCGAATAACTTGCACACTATGAAAGCCACAACAACAAGACTAGTATTGCTGCCTAGCCACGTTTCAATTTCTTGTGCCTTATATGTTTTAGTGACTTCATGAAACCAACATCAAGTGGCTTAACTTTGTGCTTAGAATGTGGTGGGAGACTGACAATGCAACACTGTGTTCCATGGATTTATCCTCCACATCTGAATTTTTGGTGTTTGAATCATGACCATCAACAATCAGCATGACAGGATCGTCTGCCGAAGGCTTAATGAAGTGAATAAAATGATCGAACCATTTAGTAAATATATCCGTCTGAATCCAACCATTTGGATGGCAAGCCGCAACTGAGCCCACCGGTGCTCAATCCATAAGTTCCTCTTTCATATTTTTCTCGGAAACACGATTAATGTTGGAAAGTATGTTCCAGTGCCATTCATACAGGCGACAACACTGCCGATGTTAGAGGGGCCACTTTTTCTTGCTCCTCGTGCTGACAAATTTACTGTGTTTTTGTTGCACAGATGTAATCCCTGTTTCATCAACACTGAATATCCCGTGGACTGGATGATTAAACTTTCTTAGTTCAGATTCATAGATGTCAAAAAATCTTGCTACGTTTTCTGATGCAAAGCCTTCACCCAAGCTGCAGAAATGCCTTCAGGAGTTCTCATGAATATTACTGGATGCCTTTTTAAAAAGGATCAAAGTCATTTCTTCCCAGCTTCTGGTTTTTCTTTATTAAATGGATGCTTCAACCCATTTCTTACTGCCAACTGAAAAGCTAAGCGTTTTTGCGTTTTATGTCCTGACATCTCAGTCCATAGTATTTTTGGTCCATAATTATGCAGTACTCCAAACGTTTATTCTCAAGCTCACTGGGTAGAACAGTTTTTCTTCCTAAATTCATATATACTAGCTCCTCTGGAGAAGGGGTTTTATCCTTCACGTACCTCTCCAGAGTTCCTCTCGGCACAGAAAAGTATTTTGAAACTCTTAAATAACCCGTGCTCCCACTTCTTACAGCTCTTACGGCACGATACATTGCCTCCTTACCTCAATTCTTTCGTTTTGTGCTAGGTGACATATAAACCAAATGTATATGAAGGCTTTTCAAGAATATGACATTGTTGACGGCAAAACTGTTTGAAGCAGAGCAATTCAAAACTTTTTATGACAGCGGTTTTCTAATATGAGATACTGGTAACCAAATATGAGATACTGTCTCATATTAGGTGCCAGACACTGTCTCATATTAGGGAATCACCATCTTGAGATGTAAATATTTATTCAGCGCTAGGAACACATTTGAAAAGACAAGTAACTAGCGTATACTATAGCTAACAATATGATAGCAAATGTGTGCAAATAAACTAAAGCTCTGGATTTACCTTCAGGCAGAAAAACTGATGTACGTGGAGCCCCATAAAAAAACTCCAGAACTGAAATATATTTCACACTCTCTGTGAACTCTCTTCTGCAACACACAGCTTTCTGTTGTTCACTGATTAAGTTCAAGGTCTGAACGAAGAAGTTTACGTGGTTACCACGAGATTTCATCACTTACTTTGGCCACAACTGGGGTGTCTCATATTAGGAAACTATCTCATAATCGGTTCCTTTGCGCTATACCTAAAACAAACCATGTTTCTAGGGTATAAAATGTATGCAACTATCCTGTAATTAAAAGTAATGGTACATGTAATAGTGTTACACGTGATAAAGTGTTTGTACTTTTACATTACTTCTTTCTGAAATATGTACGTATTATTATTATTATCATCATTATCGTCGTCATCGTAAATGTCGTTACAATCAGTCTTTCGTTTTCTTTGCTTGAACGTCCCCAGGCCACGTAGTGGTAGTGAACGCCAGTGCCATGTTGCACGGCGCTGTAATTTTCCGGTACAACATATCATTCGTCAGAAGAGAGACAATGTTAAAGTAGCTAGTTCGGTATCGCAGTTATGAACTAACTTTGACTTCAACTGATGAACTGATATATACAGAAGAAAGATAATAAAAGTGCAGTTTGTAGTGTACCTGTACCAGCGCTAATCAAGTGTCATGCTTCATGCACTTGAATTTACAATTTTTTTTTGTTTGTAACGTGCAGCTCTTCAGTAATGCAATTATTAGGCTAACTAATTGACACAACACATTTTTATACAAAGGCTGTTACCGATGATCCTGGTTCGAAGCCAGATAAAAAAATATGCTCATCGGAGAGACAGGTAAAATTACATGGGAAGAGTAAAGTAAAATTTAGGACTTCCAGCAAAATAATTTCTCTTGTGTAGAATATACTGGTATATTGTGAGGGTGTGGACTTCAAGGTTATTGTTATTAAGTTTACGACTGTGTTTATCACGCGAAGGGATGGGGCGTGCTTTTAACTTGGGTTACAATCATATTGTCGCTCTGTCTTCCTGGTAACAGTACGTTCTATGCACCTTTCGGCACACATAAACCAGACAGCTGTTGTGCTTGATTAGAGTAGAGGCCGGGAAGCTAGCACAGGCTGGGTTCGGGGACTTCTTAGCTGACACCCATGTGAGTAGGTTGGAAGGGAAGCGTGACGATAATAAAGAGGTGTATTTTGTTGATACAATTTGTAACAGTGCCGGACACAAATAAATTGATTGTGAATATTAAATTATAAAAATTGAAATAACTGTGAGAATAAACCTAGAGAGGCCTAACCACAAATATACTTTTTGTCATCTAGTCGGTAGACACTTGGAGTTTCCTGTGATCACCACGCTTGATATTCCCTGGGTGGAGTTCGTGTTCCCGTCTTTGAGACTTGGTCGGTTATAAGGCTCATAACCGATTGGACCCCCGCCCCCCACCCCCCGAGAAAGTCATTTTCAGTGACACGTATCAGTCTTCACATAAGATACTTACGGGCGTTAATACACATCTGTCTAATAAGAACGGCACATAACACGTTTAAATAAATAATTGCTAAGTATAAATCTTAAAATAACTTTAACACATGGATTATTTTATACCAATTCCTATCTTGATATCCAGTGTATACTATCATGTACATACCATATGTGTATTGTATTCATTCCTTAACTTCCATAACACCACTTTCACTAGTAGTCACTCTTGTGACATAAAACTTGTGTCACTCGCAGCAGGGAGAGTTTATATGTACACTTCCTCTTCGTGTCACTCCGTCATCGCTCGTTCGTTCTGTGTTGTGAACTGATGTGTTAATAGCTGGTATTCCTCATACATCTGCCTACATATTATGGTCCGCTACGTTCTCTGGTATTAAAATGATTTTAATTACTGGTTAGGCTAATATGATTTATATTTAAATGTAATGTGTACGTATCAAAGAGGTCGATGTAAAATTGGTATGAAATTAATATTATCACTGTGACACTGAAGGAGACCTTGTTGCGGGGAGAGACGAAACGCTTACGTCAATAACCATTATATACGAAAATGTCCAGTTGGGTCAATAACCATGCGTGTAACAAAATTAATAATGTTGAAATCACATAAAAATAAAAAAGTAGAAGAACTGTTCAAAATTTGGACGGAAAAAGAAACTTGTAAGAGACAGTGCTTTATTGAGTTTCTGAAGGGCAGGATGCGTATTGTGAGGCGAGAGGATGAGTGCGCATATATCATCAGGGAAGGATATTCTGAGACCACTGGGATGACCAGGATGTTAGAAGTCAGAAAAAATGTAATATAAAGACAGGAAGAGAAACAAATAACCGACTTCCGTGATAAAAGGATGAAGAAAATGCTTATAGATGGACAGACAAGGTAAAGTCTTATATATCATGTTTATAGGTTAAAATATCTGGATGCTAATTTAACCTATAAACAAGATATATAGCTACCATTTTAATAAATAGCCAAAATGTAGTGAGATCTCGCTAACAGAATAACTGAAATGCTAAAATGTAAATAAGTTTTCTAAGTTGTTATAAGAAGTGCCTGATGGCGGTTCGTGCGAACTGAAACATGCAGCGCATTAGTAAGTGATAAAGAAGCGTTGCGTTGGACGTAGAATTTCTATTGTTTGTGATATAAAAAAACATAACAGTATGTACCAGAATAAAGTTAAAAAATGCGTACATTGTTTTGGTGGTGAAGAAGGAAGATACGAGGCTGCTTAAAAGACCTACGCGTAGACGATAGCTTAATATCAAATTAATTTTATAGTAACAAAGTGGCAATGTACGAACCGCACATGGCCCTGTGCAGGTGCACATGATGTAATCTTGTGAACACGGCACTGAACCCTCAGGTCTCATAAAATGCAGGAATTTTTTTGGCTAGTCAAGGAACTGTTTTCTTCTCAAACAGGTTCTGCTCAATGGAGTTAGATAAAAAATTACAATAATTTTTTTCAGCCTCTGGTCTCCCAAAATGGGCCAACATCGTCAAAAGTACATCCCGAAAGTAAAAAGGTTTGTTCGTAAGATATCTGCAGTCTGTCCTCTGACGGCCTCCATTTCCGTTATAATGATACGTCCCAGAAGCTAAAGAAGTGATTGATTTTGAACCTATCACTGCAAAATGCTTGCGTTTTCCTTAATTTTAAATATAAGCTGTCTCAGGTTTAGATTATGGCCTTCTGTATTGTGACACCGTTTAGTGTGGTAGGTGGTTACTAACATTTTGAAAGAAAAACACTGCCTCTGTCTTCACGATGTACCTTGCAATAACGGAGTCCCCCGTGTTAGTATTATTAGTGACAAGAGTTTACGAAGTAAAACAAATATTTTGTTGATATTGATAACTTACTAAGACAGACAGACATATACAGCTCCATCGGTAATAGGAATGTAAAGGCACAAAACTCGATTCCTTTTAAGATATTTCGAACAGCACCTGCACAGAGTTCGTTATACGCAGAAACTGACCTCTATGTTCATTCCACTAGGTCTACGTTATATGTATTTATGGCATAAATAATAGCCGATTCCTGTCGCGCTCGGAGGAAACCCAATGCGCCGCTGGGAAAAGCGTGTACAGGTAATTTGTTACACTCTTGAAAGATTCAAGCAATGTTGGCAGGATAGGGGAAACACTAAAACATTTTCTGCTCTTGCAAAGATACCAAAAGAGAAATGATAATAAGACGGATAAATGAAAGAAATAGAAAAGAAATTCTTGAGAAAGGAAATAAGGAGATAAGAGACAGCCGAGGGACAGAAGAAGGAAGAACGCGAGAGAGGGAAATGTAATGTGGAGGGACAGGAAGGAAGGGGGAAATAGGACAATAATATAAACATAAGAGGTAGGAAAGCAACAGCCGAGACATTTGGGAAGTAGGTAAATGTAAGCATTGTTAAAGGAAGAGAAGAATGTAGGTAAAAAGAGTTTTAACATAAAGGACAGAAAGGGAGGAATGTGAAAAAGTAAGACAAGTCCAACAGGTCAAAAGGATGAAAAATCAGTACTGGAAAAAAAAAAAGTACGGGAGATAGAGGCAGGCAGGGGATGAAGCAAAGGGACAACGAGGGTGAGGGAAAATTTTTATCGTAAAGGAGATGGCGGCAGACAGGGGATGAAAATGACGATAGTATAGACAATTACAGGAGAGGGGAAGGGCATACAGAAGGAAGAATGGAAGTAGTGGAAGTATGAAAAAGTACTGAAAGGAGACACGACTTGAATTTCCACGTATCTTTGACGGTTCATTTCCTAGTGGGTAAATAAAATGGTACGCTTGTATAAAACACAAATATACCGTTTGCTAGGAGGTACTGATAAGATAACGAATGGAATATGATGACAGCTAACTTCGACTGGGAATTCCATAAATCAATACGACTTTACTGCTACTGTTCAGAAATAAGTGATTCAACTCTTTACTCAGGTGCTACATTCTTAGTCACAGCCATACGCAATTTTTTCTTCGTCTTCATGAATCGTATTTACATTGCTAACAAACAAATTCACTACAGCCTACTGCAGCTGTACGAGGCGGTTCCTGCGGCATCCCAAGAAAACTGATTAATTTTAATTGCTCCGTGTACGCCTTAATGTTATCAATCTTTAATTCAAACACAAAACGATATACATTTTAAACTTTTTCTTGGATTTTCAGTGTACAAACTTGCTGAGAGTGGCTTAACTCTTTGAAGCATGTTGGTCTTACGAATAATATTTTAAAATTTAGTTCCTAACTAATAGAAAACATTGACTTTCCATTGTAAAGACCATCCAGTTAATGTTGTTTGGGGAAAGAATCTGAGAATCATGCGAGACACCAACATGCATTATGTGGAAAAAAATACACACGTTTGTAATGTAAACGCGGGCGTTAGATTGCATATACTTGGCACTGCTGTAGAAGATGAAGCAGAAAATGTGATAGTAATTTATATACGTTCTGTACAAAAACAAGTCACAAGGCAATTTTTAAGATTTCGCCCTTCGTTCGTTGTTTTGACAATTTCATGTGCATGACGAGAAATAAAATAGGTTTATAATTAACGTATTTGTTTTTGGAAAAGTTATATATTAACAAGTCATATTTCTTTACCAAAGAAGCTGTCGATACCTCGAAGATAGCTATAGCATCGAACATTTGTTTCACTGGGTACTAATTAACTGGGAAGTATGTAGAAGGAAGTGGTCGTGGCTTAATCTAGAGTGCTATCCCTGGAACTGTGTGGAGTAGCTGAGAACCACGATGGACCTCAGAATAGTCGGTCTCAGATCAAGATTTTTACCCCAGAACAATGAGGGCGCGGACGGTATAACAACAAATGGTTGGCTGGTTGGAACGGATTGGAACGAAGCGATATCAAGGCAGTCTGAAATGCTATCTCAGTATTTATACTTCGATACTGAGAATATACACGAAATGTCTGTTAGGACAGTAGGTCCTGGGTGCGAGATTTAAACCCGCGGCTCTCTGAATATAAAGCTGGAGTGTTGTGCACTCAACCTAGACGCGTTTTTGTTATTTTAGGAAAGATTGATTTTAAGAAAGTTGCTTCTTTCATTGCTGTGACGATAGTGGTCTTGTAGACTTATATCGACGCCTCAAAGGAATGCACTGCCTCCACACTCAGGTTTGAAAAGTGGCTTCTCTTTTGTCGGCGGGGCATGTGGCACCTACGGGGGACAGGAAAGCTGCATAGAATTTTTTTTGTGTGTGTGGGAAGAACTGTGGGAAAGAGACAACTTAGAAAACCTAAGCGTAGATGGGAGATAATATTAAAAATAGATCTTCAAGGAGTAGGATGGAGAGACATAGACTGGATTGCTATGTCTCAGGATAAGGACAGCCGGCGGGAACTTTTAAATGCGGTTATGAACAACCGGGTTCCATAAAATGCGGTGAATTTCTTGACTAGCTGAGGACCTGTTAGTTTCTCAGAAAGTACTCTGCTACATGAAGTTATTTCAGTTAGCTTCTATTCTGTCCTGAAGACAGAGGTAGTCGGCTCTGCATGAAGGCCAAATAATCTTACATAGAAATCTTTCTTTCTTCCCAATTTCCTTCCGTGACAGGTGCCGTATGACGAGGGCATACATTTTCGTATCCACTGAAGCAAGAATATAAACGTCAGTAGCTATGGTAATGTACTAATGAAGAAATTGGCGTCTCGTCTGCTTGTAATCATGACAAATTGTCAGTTTCTGCAGACGTGCGGTGAGGGGGAAAATGTTAAAGCAATAATTGAAATCAGTCAGCCTTGTACATAAATTCCAGAACAATGAGTTTTGGATGGAAAAGAATTATTACATAATTTCAAGTACACTACATAGCATACGAAAAAAGTACAGGTCCCGTTTTTACACTCTGCTGAATCCGAATACAGACTGACGGCTGGAAAATCAAATTGTGACGCATATTTCATTTAACACTTCTGGGTTCTCAGTTACCGAGAAAAAGAAATTGGCGCGAATACTAAGAAATTCGTGTTTTAATATTCATGAAATAGAAAGTACAGAATTGTTCCTTTTAGAAGTTACAGTGGAAATTTAATTTGTAACTTATCGCTAAGTCGTGATAGATAATTAAATCATCATGCGAATATATAAACGTGATATAAAATTACATTAGTAAAGAAAAGAGGCGCCTCTAATTACCAGAGCAAGAACCCACGAAATTACATGTGGGGGAGAGGGAAGGTAAAAGGCATCACTCACAAGTTTTACAGTCAACGAGAAATACTGCAGGCTGTACAAACAGAGTAGCTGCATAAGAAACGTGACTCCAGCTTCTGCATCATGTCAACTGTAGTACACGTAAAATGTGCAAATGCAACAGTATGGCATACCGTAATCTCCATTTGTCTGTACTGTCTTTTCATTTAAAAGCCAGGTATCTATTCTCGATGTACCACACTCCGTCTTGGTAGAGGGTTAAATGAAATATTTGAAAGGTTAGATTCTTTTCCAACTAGTACATTTGGAAGCTACAGCTAACGAGATCGTTACTCTATTGGCTATGAACTTACCAGTTTTTTTAATAAAGGCAGATCAACTTGATGACACTTGCTTTATTATGTCAATTTACTGCTCAACATGTTTCGGATGTATTAACATCCGAAACATGTTGAGCAGTAAATTGACATAATAAAGCAAGTGTCATAAAGTTGGTCTACCTTTATTCAAATATCAAGATAATGCATGGTCCAATACACATAAGAAACTTACCAGTTTATTTTATTAAACTGACAAGCTTTCTATTCATCGAGATCTGGGCTCTTCTGGTATTTTACGCAGCCTAGAATGGTATTTCCGTACCGACGTTTCGGAAAAACTTATCGGTCCCATATTCAGGAGTCTGGGACTGCTTGACCTCTGAAGATGAGATTGATAGTTGTCCCGAAACATCAGTACGGAAATGCCACATTCTAATTTGCGTAAAATCCCAAAAGAGAGCAGATCTCATTGACACCGCGGCGGAAGCCTGATATCACGCATTCTGGACATCCTCCCTCTTCTAATTAGATCAAAGAAATTCGTATACGAAGACAAATTTTTGTACCAGTCCCATAACAATCATTAAAATCCCCAGACAAGACTTGGTGTGTTTGTGTTACTGAAATATTTTCATTCGGGCCTCTTGGTTTAACCTCTGGAAACACGAAGTACTGCAGAAAAAAATGTTCCTTAAAAATTCCTTTGTTTCCATTCAAGATCAATTGTTAGGCGTGTTTACAGAAGTAATAATTTCTTATCATGAAAAAAAAACATAGATTACTCAACTATAGTTACGTCCCAACAATCTGGTACCCATCAACCAGACAGTAAAATATCACAACCAGTAGACCATATCTGTATGGCAATGTAACCTATGTGATCAGTAATGAATAGAGCGAGATGACACTTATGGAGTGGATGTTTAATTTACTTTTGTTATCTGAATTGATTGAATTTCAGGCTTTACTTCATAATCCTTCCGGCCGCACTATGGCCCTGAGGTTGACTCAGTCACTAACAGAAATGAGTACCAGGAATATTTCCTGGGGGTAAAGGCGGCCGGTGCATAGGGCTGACAGCCTTACAACCTTCATGTGCCGATTGTCTTGAAATCTAAGAGCCTCACCCTCCTGGAACCCTCAGGGCGTGTCCAGGCCTGTAATGTGATTGCTTTACCTTTTACCTTTATTTCGTTTATTTTAGTTCTACGTTGATAATGAAATTTAAAAGTCATCAGTAGGCCTAGTCTCGGAGTGGAACGGAATGACGCCACACACTATATCAGTGGTGATTTACGTAGGTAAATATTTTCGCATCAGTTAATGCTGCGTATCTTCTCTGTACGTCACGTTGATGTGTTTCGTATTGTACGAACAGTAGGGCCAGCCACCGGATTTTCAAGACCCTTCAAATGTATTGAAAAGCTTAGTGCACCAGCTTGTTTACGCATCGATCCCCGTTTATAATAACACAAGCTTCAACAGTTCTCTGAATATCAACGGTAATGTATGAATAATGTAAACAGAAGTCCGTCAATGATCCCCCTACCAACTTTTCCAAATTCCTTCTATTGAACGTAAACTGTGAACAAAATTCTATTATTAAAAGCTCGAGTTTCCGTGTATTAAGAGAATTTTTCTTTCGCTTTCACAGAAAAGCAATTTTTTGTTACACTGCTCGGCAGAATTTCTCTATTGCTGAAAACTACTACTGTCGTTTCAGGTATGATACTGTGTAGTTTGTATCATTCTTCCAGAATATACGTTGTCACTATTTTATAGTCTCCTCAATGAGGAACGTAGTGGCAGACAGACCTATCTGTCACCTGCTTTAATATCAACTTTCACACATACAGAATCGTGGTGGGCTTCGTATGATTAAATGGTTGGTTCTTCGTAACTGAGTTACAGTGTGTTTACGGTGTGATAGGATATAAATTTGTACACATACACACACAAAACCCAAAGTGTGTGTATATATATATATATATACGTGTACGTGTACATGTACGTGTGTATGTATACGCATATGTATATGTATATATATATATATATGTAAACTATATATATGTATGTAGATTTACATGTACACATACATACATATATACATATAATATACATATACACATACACATAAATAAATATATATACGTATACATATATGTATATATGTATGTACATGTATATGTATATATATATATATATATATATGTGTGTGTACATATACATATATGTATATGTGCATATACATACACATATTTGTATAATATATGTATATGTACATATACAAGTACATATACATATACATACTGTATATGCATTCGGCTCTTTACAGAAAGTTAATTCTTAGAATGTTCATATAATTACAATCTACGTACAGCAGTTTCTTTGTGGCAGTCGATAAAGTAACATGCACTGGTAAGGAAGTAGCTAGTGAATGACCTATTTCGAAGGACCAAGCAAGAGGTACATCAACATATCATGACCTGAGCTAGTGCTATCCTACTTCTCCTTCACATCTATTTGTACCCCATTCATTGCTGGCGCAAGTATGTCATTTAAATTGCCTGTAAAATTAATAGATTTGTTGAAGTGGTCGGTCAATTACGGCTTTAAAAAAATAAAACGTGTTAATTAATGAAAAGTTGGTTTTGCTTTCGTGGGTTACCCACCAGTGCGCAATAATTCCTAGGCTCGTTCGCATCCCTGTGTCTTGGCATTTAAATGATCCCTTTAGTCTGCATGCCGGAAGAATCTCGAGAAGTACTCAGTGGATTTTCACTAATGTTTATTTTGGACAGCTTAACTAGAATTTATTAAAATACTCCAGAGTTATTCGTTCTTCCGAGATGTTACGCAGCGTAGATTGGTAATTAGTTACAGACGTTTCGGGACAAATTTTCCCTCCCATCTTCAAGGGTCAACCTGTCCAATACTGCTTAACTCTTTGACTCTTGAAGATGAGACTAATAGTTTATTCCGAAACGTCGATAAATACGCTCCGTAACATCCTAGAAGGGCGAAGATATCATTTACACGGCGGCGGAAGCCTGAAAGCACGTATCAAGCACGTATCAACTACCCCCGTTTGTGTTCAAATCAGCGAAATAGACCACTCCAAGCATTGTTGCAACTATGCGCAATTAACTTCGTCGTAATTATGAGAGGGGAATGTGTTCGGAAAAATGTCGCTGAGAAATGCAGAAACCAACATTGTATTCTCAGTACACGTTTTCTGCAATTATCCTAGCTTTAGAGATAAAGTTTTCCCTCGGTAATGCGGATACCCTTTTAACGTGTACAATTTGGGCCAATTATAGCCCCCTTATTACCCCGGTGATGCGGTCATGGTCCGTATCGCCTGAGACAATCAGTATTCCGAGAGTGGTGCCGTAGGTAAAGTGGGAACGGTCAGCTAGTAAGGACGTGACCTCTTGAGTGTTCTAACTCTCCTTCATATTTCCCCACTATGTTGAAATGATGACGACAAACGTCCCGTCATATTATTATTATTATGTAATAGTAGGTCCAATACATAGGCTGTACTAAATTGCAATTTAACATTGAATGAAGATTTTTAGGCGCTTTCGCAAAATTGCGAAAAGCGGCTATTAGCTTCGTCATGTCTGTATGTCCGTCTGTCCACATGGAACAACTCGGCTCCCACTGAACAGATTTTCATGAAATTGATAGAATATTTTTCGAAAAATCCGTCAAGAAATTTCAAGTTTCCTAAAATCTGAAAAGAATAGTGGTTACTTTACAAGAAGACCGGTACACGTACATTTATGATAACATGCCGCTGAATTCTTCTTAGAATTAGAAATGTTTCACGCCAAAGTTGTAGAGAAAATCAAAACACGTTTTATTTGATCAATCTTTTTTCGAAAAAAAAAACACGCATTTTGTAAGATAATCTGGAATAATATTGTAGAGCCGAGCAGGCCACAGATAACTATATGACGCATGCGCATTGCATGCTGGATACCTAAGGCTACAACACACTCGTAGAAAATGTAGTATTTATTGTTTTTCAAGTGCAACAATGGTTACACGAAGACGCCTAATAATGTTACGTTACACCTATATTGTCCGTCTTTTTACGTTTGTTAAACACTACCTATATTGCGAAGTCTCCCGTCAGTGTCCGGATTCCCGGGTAATCCGGATAACCTCTACCCAAATACAGTCCGGATGACCGAGAGACTACTGTTTTATAAACAAAATAAATGTGAAATAATATTTACGTTAACATACATTGCTTCAACTTTAAAATATCCTAGCGGTCATTGATTAAAGAAAACAGATAATCAGTGCTTAAAGAGTGATTTCTTGAGTAACGAAAGACACGGTGCCTGCTTAGACGTACTACAGTGAGGTCGTAACAGAATTATGACAGGCAAATGGAGCCACATTCGCAACTAAATCAGAGATCAAGGACTGATAAATCTTGCCATCAATACCGCGAGCCTCAAAACTGAGGCTTTGGAAAGAGAATCCAACTCCCTACACCACTAGACCACAAGCGCACAAATATATACAAACACACTACAATATAATCATACTTATTATTTTGAAAGACATTGTTCCGTAATAAACGTCCAGAATTCAATTACAAAAGTTCAAAAATGGTACGTTATACATAAGAATGCTCGGTTTCTGGGCTTCGGCCATCGTCTTTATTTAAAAGAGAAGACAGCGTTTTGGAAGCTGGATCTGTTCCTCTCCTCTGGCGGAAGTGAGCTGAGTCGTACAGACGGAAGTTTTGTCAGTCACAGGAGCAATGACTATGATTCTGTCTACCGGAACCAAATTAGTAGGTACTCCTTACTCCCTTCTTATGGGGACAGTACTATATCCAGTTCCTGAAACGTTATATTTTCCTGTTTTTGAATAACAGCCAAAGAATAGAGCCCAGAAAGTCCAAAAAGATTCTGATGTAGCATGTTTGAATATGAATTGACAAGAAGCAGTCACTGAAAGCTTCAGAACAAAATTTCCTTCGACTGCAGGATTTAAAGCAGAAGAAATATTAGCATAAGACAATTGCGTGGGTTTGTATATATTTGCTTAGCAGATATGACTCTTTCCATCACCAAGTATGGGCTCTGGACTTTGTATTGTGCGAGACACAAACGACGTCTTTCCGAGAACAACGCCGTCCTTGTTTCGGTCCATCAATCCATCCGGTGTTGTGCAACAGTATTTCAAGTGCATATAACCCGGATGTTTACTTCTAATTTTGTATACTGTACAAACAATTGAAACCCTGAGATATTTTTATATCTTGTACAGCGAAAAAGTTCCACAGAAGATCAAGAGTAACAGTTAAGTCCAGGATAAAATGTGTGGGGCGTAAGATGAACTTTAAAAATATTATTGGTTTTGAATGAAGCTGCGTTAATAATACATATAATAAGTAGCGTAATAATCGCTACCAGCGAGATACAGGCGCAGATAGGAGGAGTATATTAAAATGGATCTTAAGGAATTAGGATGGGAAGGTGCAGACTGAGTTTATTTGTCTCAGGATAGGGACCAATGGCAAAATCTTACGTGCACGATACTAAATTTTCAGGTTACATAAAATGCGGGGGATTTTATGGCTGGCTGAGAAACCACTTACTTCTCAAGAAGTGCATGCTCCTTGAAATGATTTACATTTTAGGTCTAATATATAC
>Ga0136643_10004628_pt1:0-17500 | contig 19085 bp, 8 predicted proteins | sample TergutLab28metaG_FD_96883 | JGI IMG/M metagenome (GOLD analysis project Ga0136643, IMG submission 96883) | Labiotermes labralis P1 segment gut microbial communities from Petit-Saut dam, French Guiana - Lab288 P1 (version 3) (version 3) | ecosystem: Host-associated > Arthropoda: Insects >...
CCAACCCGCTCATGTGAGATGCCCAGTTTCTCAGTTATTGATTTAGCCGAAATCCGGCGGTCTTCCAAGATCAGCTCGTGAATGTGATCAATAATCTCCGAGGTGGTCACTGTTTTGGGTCGTCCAGGACGAGGCGCATCACACGTAGAAAAATCACCACGTTTAAACTGGGCCACCCAGTTTTTGACGGTGGCAAACGATGGTGCATGTTCCCCTAATTCTGTCAGAATGGAGTGAATTTCCTTCAGCGCCTTGTCTTGCAGGGAAAAAGAACTTGATGATAGTTTGCGTCTCCATGTTTTTGAAATCGCGCGCGCCGCCTGACAAGCTTCCTTTCAGCCTCTGTAACAAGAAAAGACTTGCAATTCGGCACATGAACAGACCCCTCTTTCCAACGAAACTATCGATTCCGTCCTACGACATCGGGAAATAGGTCGGGCTAAGGACTTATCAGCACCCCCTCGTATTATCAACAGCTGTACGGTCAATATGATAGGCTTCCTCTCTCTAAAAAGAAGCAACATGAAGTACACTTTAATGATCTTTTGCTAATACGTCGTATTCTAAGTTGCAGAAATATTTAAGTAACGATGTTCCGTTTTATGAAACCACATGTTTTCGAAGTGTTGTAAGACATTATTCACCACCCAGCCTCTTGGACTGTTATTACATTAGGTGACGGAGTTGGAAAATTAAATTATAGAGCAACCTGTACATAAAAATGTGAGAAATTTATTTACAAAAAAATAACATTACGAAAAGAAAGGAGATATTGCAGCACGTGTCGAGAAATGGAGTAAAAATATCTGTGGCCTAAATACATTAAATACGTTATATGGGCGCTAGTCGTAGAAGAATAATGGGGCTAAATATCATCCACTTGATAGGCACAATAGCAAACGCTCGCACTGTAGTATAATAAAGACAAAGTTCGCCTACTTTTTGTCTTCCTCGTCGTGTTCTTAAATGAGATTTTGAAAGACTAACTAAAAAAATGTTAAAAAATTACACCAGTCTCCACTGGTTAATTTTCTAATTTTGTGTAATCTGTCGTGACTTAATGTGGGACGAGCAGTAAGTGGCTACCATCATATCGTGTCTGCACTAAAAACCATACGAAACCGCCCAACAAATAAATCTGGGTACTGCTGTCGCCTTACGACGACAGCTCTGGCCTTGGCAGTAATGGCGCAGGGAAAGTCGGGCCCTTCAAAGGTCTCTAATGTATTCCGAGTAAACTATATTAGGCTCAAGTGTATTTGTGTCTTGGGCGTGCAAGTTAATAGCATTACTGTTGCCTTCTATAAAGTTAAAGCCGTTCTTAAGTTTGACTTAAATCTGTCGTAAGATGAAAAGCTAATAAATGACGACCAGTGAGAAATGTTGGATGCAGTGATAGAGATGTGTTAAGGTACTGTGTGCTTTTTCTACAAGGTTAGTCAACAAATAAGTCACTTTTCACACTCTCAAGGTCAAAGTTCTTCTCGTCAGTCGAGGACAGTACGCGAATAGACTACGGCTGGCGACAGTGGACAAGTCTTCAAATGTATAACGAAAGCACCATGTCACAGTGGTCATGAAATTTCTGTAACTTTGTGTTGCAGAGTTATGAAGTTGGTCGAAACTCCATTTAAGTTTCCTTTGATCCGTCAAGCGCATTTGCAGTAATTAGTACAAGGTCAGACAACTTCATTTGAATACTCAGTTCCATTCTGGATTTACTAATAATCTAAAGTTCGCCTGGAATCTGGATGTGCAAGAAACACGCCTACATTAGTAAATGCACTATTACCATCACTTGTCACTTCTTAAAAGCCAGTTCATAATAGTCTGTAACAGCTGCAAATGCAATATTGTGGCACAATCCACACAGCTGCTTTTAGCGGCTACTTCGACTCCTCCGCGCAGCAAATTGCAGGGGTGTTCGTTTACCTTTCAGAAGCAAATGTAGAACGCAGTTCGGTCTGTGTTGCCAGCCGTTAATCCAAACAAGACAGGCAATGCATAACTTACGTAGCACTGAGGGCGTTCGTAAAACCAATGTTGCAATGGAAAAGCAACGAGTATTACACAACCAGTGTGTATTTGTAGCCTTTGGTAACCAGCATGCAATGCGCAAGCGCCATATTGTCATCCGTGGCCTGCCACACTCTACAATATTTTTCCACATTATCTCATAACCGGCACGATTGTCTAAAAAAAAGTTACTGAATACAAAACGTGTGTTTTGACTTTCTTTACAACACTTGTCCGAAAAATGTTCTCATTCTAAGAAAAAACGAGCGATATATGATAAAAAAAATGTATAGTGGTCTTCATGTAAAGTACCCTTTTTTCTTGTCCGATTTGAATGAAACTTGAGCATTATCGACAGATTTTCGAAAAATCCTGAAATATAAAATTTTATAAAAATCCGTCCAGTGGGAGCCGAGTTGTTCTATGAGAACGGACGGACAGATGTACAGACATGATAAAGTTAATAGTCGCGCTTCGCAATTTTGCAAAAGCGCCTAAAATAAGGAATGTTCTTCATAGAATTCTCTTACTTCAACACGGAACTAAGACCAGAAACAGATTTACTCGTAGGCAATAAGGATTACAGTGTAATGTGTTTGTTCAAGACAACACGCTTCCACTGGCAGTTCGAAAATGCTAATAGGAGTCAAAAATGAGGCAAGAATATTGAAAAAGGAAAGCTTCTTTCTCAGTACCGAGAAATAGCAGCAGAAAGTAACGATGATGGGGATTTCGGTGAAGAAGTTATAAGAAAATCAGAACATCGACTAAGCCTGCTGTTTACTGTTGCTATTGGCTTCTTTCTACGGACGAACCTGACCACTCGCCTCTATCCATCGCCGAAGTTAAGAAAGAGTGGAGCCATACCTCTACAACTCGTGTTTCACGGCATGCACAGACATATCATTTTAAGATACAGTAATTACAGACGACCGTAAAATCGATTTTTCACGAAAGAATGTTTTAGAAAGATGGGCGGACTTGCTGTAAGGATATGTGCTACAGCCACCTGCCTGCCTTACGAACCAGACTCTGCAAGCTGCCGGAGTACACTGGTGCCGTAAGAGTGCGATCGGACTCCAGGATAGCATTCATTTCTTAAGCCAAAAGACGGTATCTACGAGTAATTCGGCAGTCGTGATGACAACATGAATTGTCACGAGAATGGGAACAAATTATACAAACTTAATCAGTTATTTGACAAAAACATATAAGGTTAAGGGTGACGATTTGGTCTTAAAAACAGGCATAATAGCAATCCATACAACAGCGGTCGGGCAGTTACTGTGCTCGGGAGGGCCATTCGGAATTCCTTTCTCTTCAGAAATGCCACCTCAGTGAGGTACCTATTTACTTACTTATATACTCCATGGAGCAGAGTCCTTCTTGAGAACCTTACCGGTTTTGAGCTAGTCAAGAAATTCCCCGCATTTTATGGAACCCGAAGGTTCATTACGGCATTCACAGGTGCCCGCCACCTGTTCCTATCCTCAGCCAGCTCGTTCGAGTCCATAACCCCACATTCCAATTCCTTAATATCCATCTTAAAATTATCCTCGAATTTACGCCTGGATCTTCCCTCAGGTTTCCCCACCAAACCCCTGTATACGCTTCTCCTCTTTCCCATACGTGCTACGTGCCCCACGCATCTCATTCCTCTCGATTTGATCACCCGAACAATATTGGGCGAGTGATACACTAACCAAAGAAAAAACTCCACGGAGTACAATTTTCCTTAAGAAGTTAGTAAAGTCAGGGAGAGGAAAGAAATTTATGCAACCCTAAATCTTATTACTGTGTTCACAGACGTCCGCTACTCGTTGCATAGCTTCTCATTTCTTGAAAACTGTGCCTTCAGCCATTTTACGATACCAGATGGAATAAATCAGTTACGAAAAAATAAATATTAAAAAGTCTAGTTGTGTGTCTTGCTCTTGGCTTAGTCAACCGGCGCGAAAATCGCCATCATTCCTACGCAGCATTAGACTGTCCAGTGTGTGGCTTATCTGGTATACAGTACTTGTCCATATTATCTTATAAACGGCACAATTTTCGTGAGACAGGCATTAAACAAAAAAATGTGTGTTTTCATTTTCTATACAACTTTGTCTGAAAAATTTTACATTATAAGAAGAATCCCGTCATTCTCATCAGATTTTAATGCAACTTGAACTGTATTGACAGAGTCTCTAAAAAACGCTCAAATATCAAATTTCATGAGAATCCATCTAGTAGGAAACGATTTGTTCCATGCGGACGGACGGACAGACATGAATAAGCTAACAGAAGCTTTCCGAAACTTAGCGAAAGCGCTTAAAAATAAACTATTCATCAGTGTGCGTACCCACTCCCCCCAAAAATAAATTATTTTCAATTCAGGCTTACGTTCTTCTGTCACTGAGCTCCCCAATTTCCACTTTTTTTTTTTTTTTAACTTTCCGCCCCTTGTCAATAATCTTAACCCGCAGTGCCGCGCGCTTCATCAAAAAGAGACGTCCCACAGGCAGAAAGTGTAATCACAGTTTTCGTGACATCTGACCAGTACCCTGCAAGCCACGACTCGATCATGAATACAGTTACCTGATACGTTACCATGGTTACGGCAGTGGTGTATTACCAGTACGCACAGCTGTGAGGTTACATTGCTAATTAACAATTTACAATATTATTGCAGTGATCTGACATGCTGCGCAATGACATACCACCCTTGCTGAAATCCATAACGAAATACAGCGGAATATGAATGCTATTAATGTCATGTATATATGTATGACTGCTGTGAAATACAGCTGTAAATATAACACCTTTTTGTGCCGCAACGCGATATAATTATTTCAAAAGTTCCTGATCTTTCAACATATGGAAGAAAAACCACTGAATTAAAGCTAGGGTAAAGTTGACCGTGTGTATACCATGCATGCGTAGGGAGGAGTGGATGTAAAGCTCCTAACTTTCCTTACCTCGCCATTAGATGGACACGACTCGTCAGCCTCAGACCCCAACACCTTTATATTCTCAGGAAATGCAGTTCTGAATACTCTGGAAAAAGGAAAAAAACTCTTATGTCTAGCCGGAACGGAACCACATTGCCTGCATCGCTTATCCATCCCGTTGCAATATAGAATGTGCTGTACATATTTATTAATTCTATCACTACCGTTCTTTATATTTCTTTACATTTGGAAACGCAGAAGTATAATGCGATGTCTAGGTGACCATGAAGTGGTACAGAAGCACAGGACACCAAGTCTAAAATGTCAAGCTTCCTTCCATGCAAGTTCCGAAATTAACCCTCGTCCCAGATAGCAAAAAAATTTTCTGCTAAATTCAGATTGTTGTCAGTTCCATGAAAGAGAATAAGGGAACATGGATGAAGACACAGACAAATTTAAAAATGAATTAACAACTAGATGCTTATGAAGGAAATGTTGATATTAGTTACATCTACAGATCTGCTGAATTCACTTTCCATTTTCGTGATTTTTCAAAATTATATTCAACAAACACAACGCTACGCGTTTTGATACTACCGTTCCACCATCAGGCCTGCGACCGTTGTTAGCTGCTTCCTCAACATTGTAGAGTTAGTTACGTTCATGCAAAAATTGCAGCTAAGTCTAAAGATAAAAGAAACACAGAAATTGATATTAATGTTTATGATGGTCCCACATTTAACGTTGTGCTTCTGGAATTTTATAAGGTATCTTAGAATGCAATGTTTAATATGTTTTTGTTCCCTGAGGTTAAAAGTGGTTGTCTTTAAACACAGGTACAATTTTTATACGAACATAATCAGCGCCATAATGACACGGTAGCAGCTATGGTTGCCCAACTGCTCATGGAACAGCCGTATCTAAACCCACGGCGTTAAGTTTGTGTCTGCTGACAAACAAAGTAATGAAGTTGTTCAGACGCACAAAAGAAACAGAACTACATGAACTACAGCATGATGAACACATTTTTGATTGGTCACTTCACTTCCCAAGTAATCAACAAGGCCTTTTGAACTTTATACTTTATTTTACATTTCGTTTCTGTTTTTGTACAGGAAATAACGCTCACTGTGAACTAAATTGAGTTTCGTGCAGCAAATCGTTCAACGAATGGTCTTCTATAATTCGTGAAAAGGTGACAACTGTATCTTCAAGTATTTGGATGCAACAGCCCAACCTTCCAGTACTTTGGGCTGGTTCTGATATATCAGACTTGGCGCCAATATAAGGGAAGAATCATTTTCTCGAACTCGGGATTCCGGGGACCTGATCCGTTAGCGTGCCGCCATCTCTCGTATTTCTAATAACGACAGTCCCTAGAACTGCCCTTTACTGAGCTCGGATGCATGGGGTCCAGAGGGAAAGACAGCAGCCGTGTATCAGCTAATTCTCAAACATAAATATATTACTAAAAATGTTACACTGATTACAATATGGAGCGAGGTTACCTACTGCTCCCAATCTGACAATTCCCTGGTTTCTGATCACATGACTATCCAGAACCACCATAGACTTTGGTCAATTCAAAAGCAAACCTTCCTACCTCGTAGGTAAAGCAAAATGGCGCAGACTGTCAGCACAAAGTCGGGCCTAATGACTGTGGCGTCTCTCTTGTCATCTCGAAGATATTAGAGTACTTGACAGTTTTCCCCCAGTTCCCCTGTGTCTAACCTTTTTACCACAGTTGTTGCGTTTTTCTGTCCGACTTCATTACATCAGTTTACTGTTTCTAAATGAAACAGTAACTATACGTCTTGATTTTATGTCATGCTATTTGTTTGTCTGGCCTCTGTCTATGTGTGCTAACTTAATAGTATCTTTCCATCAGCAAATACGTAACTTTCATTCCAGTTACTTCACAAAGGTCACATTTCAACAAACAATGTCCACCTTATGATATAGGTCTGGAATTCCATAACATAAGAATTCTCACATCATTCGTCCAAATGCCAAAAATCTTAATTTGAAAAGTATTTTCAGAATCTTATAACTGAACAGTTTTTTTCCCCCAAGAATTCACTATATTACACCAAGAATAGCGAAGACAGGTGGGGAACATCCCTACCTCTGAAAGTATTTGTCACATGCAAAACGGTACCACCTTCCGGCTTCTGCTGTAAAATTTTTGTACAAAATACAGGCGATTTATATCTGTTACAGAAATTTCGCTACACGTCAGTATGTGGCATTTAATATCTCTTGCCTTCACTTATATTACTTATATCAATTATTATTATAATTAATTATTACTTACATTAACGCAAATGCTCTCATTGTAAAAAGTGGACCTGCTTGCTGACACAAACGAAACATTTTCTGCTGCCCTGTGGAAAGTGAAATCCTTGTTTCTAAGATGTCCAGTAGTTCGGGATGTTTTCATTTCAACAAATATGATTTTATCATTATGTAAAACAACGTTACTCAGGAACAACATTTTTCCTAATAGGCCTATGCAGTCAAACAAGATTACCTGAATTATCATTTTAAAAAAACTAAAATATAAGATGCTTATTTTTTACGATTTTTCAGTCTCGGCCGATAGACCTGGTGCATAACAAAAAGATTCATTCTAATCAGTCAGTATTAGCTCAAGCTCACATAACGAACTGACAAAAGTTGCATACTTAGTTATTAGCAAGTACTGCAAAATCCAGCATCATTTTAACAGCGCAGTCTCTACGTCAGAAACACTGAATCCATTCCTCAGTGTATGTCTATTAACCAACCTTGCAGAATGGTTTCCATTTTTGCTCAGCCGCGGCTCTCCCTCCCAATCACAGTTTCTTCTCACTTCTTCTTTATTTTCATTTTTGTTTTCTTCTCGAAATCAGTCTAGAAAAGAGTCGGAAGTTTTGCACTTTTCGCACTACCTCTTCTTCCTCAAGTTATTCTCTGCCGTCTTCCGTCAGAGATTGGTGATGTTTCTTTCAAGACTTACGGCATGTGACGTAATCAGATACGAATGTACTTCACTTCATCTCCTGCATTGTTGATGCTTACTGGCTGGAGGAATGTCCACTAGTTGAGAAAGCAGCGCCTCTCCTTACAGTTGCGGCATTGCATGCCTGCCCATGAACCGCTGACATGTAAACAATACGCATTTTTATTTTCCGTTAGACTTCTTTCCTTTAAAACGTCTATGAGGAACTCGTAAAAGTTCAGTCTAGTCATACGCCAGGTTCAAGAATTCCCTCCATATCTTCCGAAAAATATTCTCATATTCACCAAACTTCAACTCGTTTTACTTAACAACCTTTAGTTATTCATGTCAACCCATGCCAACGTGAAAGGCTGGGCAAATCATAAAATCGAGGGGTGCCTTGCAGGGACATACTCTTGATATCAACGTTTGTGCAGCTTGTCTCTTGTCCTCATGTGGTCTCCGTAACCCCTTCAATATTTGATCTTTGAATGTTGGCATTTTGAGAATGTGCGACTAAGACCCCTGCCCAGCGTATTACAGCTATGCAGGGGTAAGGGCTCGTACAGATTTTGGAACTGCCAAGTTTAAAAAAATAAGAGCACTTGAAAAAAGCCTAGAAAGATTATCTGCATGCTTAAATGTTACTCCAATTCAGAAAATAGCAAACAGTCAAACGCGTGCACATACTTCGATATTAGAAAGGTCTAAAACTTTAGGCAGGTGTCACCCAAACACAACTGACAACTCGTCAAAAACACTGTATTACAAATGTATACGGTTCAATGCGCGAGAGCTGAGCACTTGACACACACCACACAAGTTGTAGAACAGTGCTAACATACGGCCCACGGGCCACACACGGCCCTCGAGAAAATTATTAGCGACCGTCAACCAACAGAATAGTTTAAATAATACAGTCTAAAATCACAACATGGGCCGATAGGTCTACAGAACTTAACACGGCAACTTTAATACACAACAATAAAGCAAATGTCGTAGTGTAAATAAATGGGTTCTAACTAATGTAATCCCCCTCCCCATATGTACATTACATGCGGCACTCGGGCGAGTCCTTACGAACTGTGTGGACCTCAGGTGGGTTGAAGCTTGCCAGCCGTGTTGTAGAAAATAACGCAATATAAGCGCTTCTGTCTAGAGGCGAAACTTGAATTTCAGATCTGCACGGACTAACGGATTTTCCACTAAGACTTTAGGGAAAACACCAGGTAGTTTTGGTAAACACAAGTCATGTTTATACTGGTAACGATTATAGGATAATATTGGAATTACTTTCAAAATATAAAATGTAACCTTACCTCGAGACAATGCGAGATAATGATAGATATCTTCGTGAATTTTACATGTTTATAATTTGCAACAAGCCGATCTCAGTCGCAGCGAGGTCTAAGGCGTGAGTCTGCGGCCCCTCGTTTGCTGTAATTGTGGGCTCGAATCCCACCGGGGACATGGATGTCTGTCTCTTGTGAGTGTTGTGTGTTGTCAGGTAGAGGTCTCTGCGTTGGACTGATCACTCGCCCAGAGGAGTCCTACTGAGCGTAGTGTGTCTGAGTGTGATCGTGAAGCCTCAGTAATGAGGAGTCCCTGGCCCACCAGGAGCTGTTGTGCCATGAAAATGTTGAAATTAACAACATACACGTTATACAAAGTCACAAGTACATGGTTATGTGCAATCATAAACTGCAACATATGATTTTTTTTTTAATTTTCACTTTATATGGATGTGGAACTTGGTTTCTTGCCCTGACAGGAGAAACACAACTGGACATTGGAAAGAAAATTTGGATCTGACAGACAGCACATACAATTATATAATGAGGAGCTTATTAATTTTTCATCTTCTTTGATTCATTAGGGTTACGACTCAAAGGTAAAAAAAAAATGGATCATGGAAGGGAAATAAACACGATGAGAAGTGTGCGAGTGTACAAGAATGTTTGGGAGCACTTTGGCGGGGCTTGGGATAGGCAGGGGGTTGATCCTGGAATTGGTCTTACTGGTGCAGACTACAAACATGTCGGGTGAGCTGCAGTGAACATGGTAATAATGCCGTGGACAGGAAGAAATGCGGGGAATGTGAGGCACTGCGAGATGTACGAATGGAATGCGGATGCTACAACCGACGGTCAATCTTAAGTTAATGCTTAGGGCTGCAGTTAAGCATTTAGTTTAAAGGCTTCTTGTTGTGACGGCGGCAGATCCAGGCATTGTCCCACCAGAATTGCTAAAAGGGGAGAGAAAAGAAGAAGTGACCCACAACTGGGCAGATGGCGCGGTCTAAACTGAATATCAGCTAAAAAGGCACAGCAAAAAAGGAGGAAGCAGTATGAAGTCAGTTACTAAGTTAGTTAATTGCTTAGTATTTTATTATTCATACCAACAAATGCACAATATATTAACATTAAAGTCTGCATCGTAAAGTACTGCAAAATGTTTCGATGTATTTACACTCTCTTCAGGGAGTCGTTTCTTATATACGCTAAAGTTACAATATCAGTAAAGATTATTTTAATGTACGTACCGTGCATCTTGTACAGTTTATTATCCAGACCAACAAATGCACAACATACGTATATTAAAAATACTGTATACATCGTAGCACTCCAACATGTTTCGATGCATCTGCATCTTCTGCAGGAAGTCTTACACTTCTATTTGCTAAAGTTACAAAATTATACACAAGTTACAAAATTGTTCAAAATTATAATTTTGTAACTTTCGCGAAGTACAATATTAAGACTCCCTGAAGATGATGCAGCTGCAATGAAACATGCAGGAGTGCTTACGATATATATATATATATATATATATATGGATAATAAATCAGTAAAGGTTTTAGCGTATATAAGAAAAGACTCCCTGAAGAGTATGTAAATACATCGAAAATAAAGCAGTACTTTACGATACAGGCTTCATTGATAATATATTGTGCATTTTTGGTCTAAATAATACAGTATAAAAATGCATGGTACATACATCAAGATAATTACTTAGTAAGCTACATGAAATGCTCACTCTTCAGTGTGTTCAATTTTCCAAACGACTTTCAGTAGAGATATCCCAAAGCCATGTAGTCCCGAAGGCCCCTAACATGGAACAAAGATACAAATGAACCGTCCATTTTTTACATTGTCCTTTAAAATCATCAAATTTCTTGCGAGCTTTCTATTTGTTTTAGAAATCAGCCTGCATAAGATTAGGCACGTCTGTATAACAGTTCGTAACATTCTGTGTGACACTGACTGCCTTCCCTCTCGCCTCTCCTCTACAGTATCAGTTATCAGCGGCCTTCTCCAGCTACAAAATGGAAACGTGTCATTTTACAGCAACAAACCTCCGTATTCTATAAATGACGCAAAACGTCATGAGTGTCTAAGCGATTTAATACCCTCTCGAGTAGGACCGTTAATTGCGTTCATATGTGATATTTAAATCATAAGAATTACGCATTAAAGTCTTGAGGATTTGTTGTTTGCATGGTAAATATTAACATTTTGAAGAAAACTGCTGATACTATCTTCCATTCCACTTACCCTGAAGATGGAGGCAGGAAGTAATTGCTAACTACATACAAGACTTTATGGTGTCATCAGAGAGACGAACACTAACCTAGGTGAAGTAATTAATTAATTATTTTGGTATAAATTAGAAAACCATTACAATTCACACACACACACACACACACGAATGAAGGCACGTTTATTCAGCTTCCCTTCACGGCAGCTTAAACATACACCAGTTACAGAAGTGTAAATAGTCGGAACGACACTGTATACTTTCAGTATGATACACCTCATTATACGTAATATTCAGTTTGACTTTGATAGAAACGGTAACAGCAGCTACCTGAACATTCTATCCACACAGAACTCACTTCCGTCAACCGATACGGCCTTGAAAGACATTATTACAGCGCCATATTGAGGCGGAAAATACGGTACGCACTCTCCAGATGGAGTCCTTGCTGCGCCCATAAACATATGAACCGCAAATCAGTGTGCACTGTGTGTGTGTGTGTGTGTGTGTGTGTGTACTGCAGGGTGCTTGGTATAGTGCAAACTTTGACAACGCAACTTAAGAGTACGTAACGAACGATATGCTAGTTCGATACGTTAGTTCGATTTTGCGACAGGCATGTGAAGATTAATTCGACTACCAGGAAAAAAGACAAACACAGTTAAACATAGATAAGTGGCCTAGAATGGTAAAAGAAATATGTAATGACACATACAGCTACAATACGGTGGCAGAATTGAGGGAATGAATTGTATTTGCGATAGGAGATTTTGTATAGAGTGCTGAGGAAGGAAAGAAAGAAATGGGACTCCATGGTTATTAGCAGGAATGTGGAGACTGACACGAAACAGAAAGAAATCAATCGTAGGTATAGAAAAATAGGCGCTATCTTTGGCTAATGTGGATGCCAAACATGTACTGTTCAATTTGACGTTCAGGTGACCGTGCATCGTGATAAATTCTTATAATAAAACCAACTATATGCACTAATTTCTCAAATTTATTTTTGGAATAAAAAAGGATCAGTTCCGTCCTGATCCGGCTCGCAAGCTGTCAGCAAACCTGTATGACATATACCATTGCTGCGTGTACAGTGAAAAACTCCTGATGATGGACAGAGGAACTGTCCGACACATGTAAGTTTTATTCCAAAAATAAATTTGAGAAATTAGTGCATTTAGTTGGTTTTATTATAAGAATGTATTGTTCAATCGTTCAGGGGAAAAAAAAAAAGAAGAATGAGATTTTTAAAGTAAAACGTTGCCAAATATGAAGGAGATGGTGTAAAAATAAAAGCATAAAAGTGATAAAATAAATAAATAACCTATCCAGGAAAACAAAAGGGCAAATATCTACTACAATAAATTTAAGATTTTTGGACAAAATTATGTGAAAAGGAGGAAGATCGGACAGAAAAACAAAATTCTTCTAATATTGTGTGCCTGGAGACTGAAGGTTTGTGGGCTAAGACGCTCTGTCTTTGCCCGAATAGTTCCCGATTTTTCGAAGGGTCCTATTTCCTTCGTATTCGGGATAAAGTTTTCCAAGAAAATCCTATGATTCTTGTCATGCTTTATCCTGAATAAAATATCATTACGATCCTTCAGAAAGTCAGGAACTACGCACATAACTACACGGCGCCACATCCCAGAAATCTTGAATATTCAGCAACTCCTCTGTGAGAAATTCAGATCTTGTACTGTGTGGTCAGTTTTTTAATAAATTTCAAATTTAACACAGTAAGTTCCGAAAATTTTAATCACTTTTCATAAGGTGATTTTGATACCTGGTTTTTATTGCAAGGATTGAAAAACGTAGTGTTCAAAGCGTGGTTTGTGTGTCAAAATTGTTTTTGTTTTACTACCAACGGTTGTTACGAGCCCTAAAAGAGACACTGATGTGGGGCTTAGGCTTACAGGGTATCAGATTATTGCCCCTATTCAATGCTGTAGCGTTGCCATTTGTAAGCGAAACCTACAAAATTCTCAATTCTCTCAGCTGTAACAGTTGAACAGTACTGCTTCCGCAAAAGCAGATGTGGAAGTGAAAAAGAAGATAAAGCATATAGAACACAAGAAAACACGCCACACATAACACTTACTAATCACCGTCCTCAAGTTACTCAAAACGAATAGAAGCTTATGCTTTTTGCCACCACAGTAACGACCATTGCTAGGAAAAAGGTTCAATTTAAGAAGTGGTCCCATATGAACGGCATCACCCGACTATGATGATGGTGATGAAAATGATATATTGATGGATAAAGGTACACGTAACTGAGATATTTTGTTTCCGAACATACAAAATTAGAAACCGCTTGAGAAGAAATCGGAATGATCCCCAAACAAGAGTTTCCTTAACTTTTCATCGAACCAGTCATTTTACCACAAGAACTTAAAATCCTGAAAGAGCAGCCCGATAACGTCTCTTCCCACAAGTGTAAGGCTACACGTGTGGGAAGAGAGAGACAGCAGTATGCGGGCAGACCCCCGACACTGGAGAGGAAAGACTGTGCATCAGATTAATTAATCAGCAAAGAATGAACGTTGATGCAGTACTGTGTACTCAGGCATTAAAGAAAGGTAGAGACGTATCTATAGCCTTTAGTGATTACGGTAAAGCCTTTGATTCTGTTGCTCATTCATGGCTGATCAAAGTTCGTGAAATGTACAAGATCCACCCAACCGTACCAAAGTCCCGTGTTACAGCTTGTGGGCATGTGGAGTACCACCTTGCTTGTAAATAATACTGAAATAGGAGATGTGAATATAAAGCGTGGCAAACTGCAAGGTGACACAAGCAGTCCAAAGGCCTTGTGTTTAGCCATGAAACAGCGTCCGTGCTATTGAATGAAATATCTTTTAGCTTGCAGTAACTAACCCCGTGCAGAAGAATTCTTCATGAGTAGTTAATAGTTTCAGTACGCTGTTACAAAAGCCTGCCACGTGTCCCTATCCCGAGTTAGATGAATCCAATCCGCGCCATCTCACCATAAGTAACCCCCATTTTAATATTATCTTCCCCTCTATACCTCATTCTTCAAAGTGGTCTCTTTCTATAGGTCTCCCCATACATGCCACATGACCACCTCAAGCTCCTTGATTAGATCGGCCGGATATTAATTAAAAACGAGTGTACATCAGAAAGCTCTTCAAAGTGACATTCTCTCGAATCTTCTATTGGGGCTATTTCCTTTTTTCTAAGGCCCTACTATGTCCCTCAGCACCCTATTCTGGACGCACTCTTAGCTTATGTTCTTTTCTTAATTTGTGACACCAAGTTTCACACAAATACAAAACAGCAAACAAATTTACAGATACCTATATTACAATACTTTATTGATTTTAACTGACACTAGAGTCTACAAACATTAAAATCGCCTCCCATTAATGGAGAAGAGCGGAACTCGCAGGCTCTCATTAGTAACAACAGTCAAGGTATGGAAATTAATTTCGGAGTAGAGAAGTGATCTGGTGTACATCTATTGAAATACACCGTAAGAAATAAGGATTAGAAACTTAGTACCGCTACGAAAAAGGGGAACAAACATATGCGTACCGTGACGCACATCAGAATTCGAGCACCAAGCACGAAGAAATGCACAGTACATTGAAAACAACTCAACGCAGAAAAAATATCATTAACAACAGAGGTCAAATCGATAAATAAAAATTTGTCCATAAATACGGGTCTTCACGAAAACGACTCGTTACCTGAGTTTCTTTCAGGCGTGTTTACCTGCTAAGGCCTAGGTAAATTGCTCCCTTCTTGGGCCTCTTGTCACGTAAAGACTCCATCATCGTTAAACAAGTCTCCCTGACATCTAGTGTTGGAGAAATGGATTACGGGCCTCTTCATTGAGGTTATAAATAGTTATTAGAGCAGGTAGAAATTAATATCTGAAATATGGAACTATAATATGAGAAAGAAAAATGTGTAATATTATGCAGTACATAGAATGTCAAGAGGATTAACACTGAAAAACAAGCCAAATTAAAAGTCACGATAATACTGACGGTCAGTCGGTCATTTCGGCTTGGTGCTGAGCCCCAGGAGGGGCAACGTATTGAATCCTTCTTTCTGGAGTCCTTGGGGCGCCCTTCCCTAACAAAAGTCCGGGTCTGTCCCCTGACAGAATTCACGTTCCTTTCGGTCGGGCATGTACGGTACGTTTCAACACACTTATACGTTTTTCAATATTTACAATATACACTATACAAATGGCGACTGTCATTCCAGGCCTTGTTATACAGATGGCCAGGATAGCTGAACTGATATAGCGACTGGGCTACGGAATGGAAGATCCTGGGTTCAAACAAAGGCAGAAGTAAAAAATTTGTTATTCCTTCAAGAGGACTCTACACCGATTCTGGAATCCACCCACCACTCTACACAATAGGCACTGGAATTTTTACATGGGGGAAAAGCGGACGGGGCGTTAAGCTGACCATTCGCCTATATCTAGTGCTGAAGTTAAGAATTAGTGGAGATTTATCTCTGCTACCGCTATACTATAGGGACAACTTCACCCGTTTACCCTTTACGGTCGTGAACTTCACGGCTGCCAAGCGTAAATCCCTTATAGCTCTTTTAGTAGACTTTGCCTTTTACAGTGTTGTCAGTATTTTCATTTTCGTGGCTTCGTGTGGCTTTTGCTTCCTACCTACATTGTGGTGGAAAACCATAGCGTACGTTTAAATAGTAATATTAACCTGAATCATATTTGTTCGTACCGCGCAGTAAACACACTCCGTCTCGTTTATAAAAACCAGTCAGTTTATGCTGTATAGGGAAATAACTGCTGTTTGTTCTGAGATCCATACAAAACACATAAATGCACTGTGTGGGCTGAACGTAGAACTGTAAAGTTTAAACCATGTGTTAACGTGAAGTACCCAATAGGATTTAAACATTTAAGAGAACTGGTTTGGGAAACCTAACAAAATTCAGCGTACATAGGAAGTATGGAGAGGAGAATCTAAATAAATAAATAAATGTAAATTAGCATCCCTGTGACGAAATATACATCGTCACCGATCATTATACCAGTGAACATGGAGAAGAGAAAAGCAAACTGCTGGGTTTACGAGATATTCGCTCTTGTGGGGTGTTCGTTGCGTAGATTGGTAATGTGTTATTGACGTCTACCTGTCCCATCATTAAAGGTCAAGCAATCCATTGCTGCCTGACGCATGCAGATGGGACCGATAGTTTGTACCGAAACGTCCTTAAAAACTACGAATATACGCTGTGTAAAAACCCAGCAGGGCGATGACCTAATTTACACTGCGGAGGAAGCAGATTTAAGCTGCACTGCACAACAGAACACCAGTATATAATGGAGAGTCATACCGAACACGTAAAATGTTCCACTTTCCAACCAGTCAGTCGGTCAGCAAATAAGAAAAACACAACCAGACAATCACATGCAATCTGCCAGACAGTAAAACAATCACTCGTTCTCCCAAGCGTTAAATCACCCAATCAGCAAATCGGAAGGTTTGCAGTGGCAGGTCTGTCAGCTGCCAGCAGAGGGAGCTGTAATTTTCTTGTTCTTCGTTGTGCTCTCATCTTCCTTTCACCAGTTTGTATGCCTCCATTTCATGCGGAACAACAACGCTGCGGGAGGCTTTATGGACCGGTGGCTGAGGGGTGTGGGAAGGGCCCGACTGTCAGCAATAACTGTGTAACTTGCACGTCACAACTTAGATACACGAAGACCGATAAGAGAAACGGCGACTATGCATTTTGCTGCATAAACATTTCGCTGACAAGGCTACGTACGAACTGAAAAGATGGCGTCATTAAGTTACAGTACTTCGCGATACACGCTCTAACGGGCAAACTGTATTACTTGCGACGAACTATCCTACCGTACAACTCAGTCTGTAGTTATCTGATTAAATTACCAATGAAGGAACTACATGGGTATAACAAGACAGGTAATGTACGTATGACGTAACATTGAGGCGCGTTCGTGCATTGTTGCAATGCAAAAGAATTATTATTATATAATATTCGTGTGTTTGTAGCC
>Ga0136643_10004630_pt1 | contig 19081 bp, 11 predicted proteins | sample TergutLab28metaG_FD_96883 | JGI IMG/M metagenome (GOLD analysis project Ga0136643, IMG submission 96883) | Labiotermes labralis P1 segment gut microbial communities from Petit-Saut dam, French Guiana - Lab288 P1 (version 3) (version 3) | ecosystem: Host-associated > Arthropoda: Insects >...
CGAACTTATTCCAAAATCTCATAACAGGGGCCCAGAAAACTGGCTTGCCAGGGGAAAGCGATCCAGTCCGAAAATACTCAAGACAACAATACAATACCCTGTTTTTCAAGGCCCCCCCCCCCCCCCACAACGAAAGACAGAAATTCCCACGCCGCAGGGGCCCTTTATATACCACTGTTTAAAGGCCCGATTTTATTGTTGCAACATTTGAAAGGATATAATCTCCCACAATACAACAAACTTTGTGTTATCTTACTGCAAAATTTTATGTTTAGATAAAATATAGGATTAAAAAAATAAACTAAAACTTTGTCGGAGAGCTTAGAGGGTTTATTATTTTAGCTTACTGAAACAAATTTACTGATACAATAGCTGAAGTGTTCAACTCCGACCCTACTGAAAACACGCTGCTCGTCCATTAAAATTAATTTTTTTGGCGCTGTCTGGGAAAATTCTTGCTGTTAATTGCGAGGTAGTGTGAAGCAAATACGCACTGTGTGGGGTCAATTACAGAGTGTTTCAATAAGCAGGTCCTACTAGTAGAAACCGACGCACGTGAAGGTTTATTTCCATCACAGTTTTTAAATTCTCCAAACCGTAAATCTTTATTACTTGTCTGAAAACAGGAAATGGTTATCGTGGGAAAAGGCTTGCTCATTTCAAAACATGATATAGATCATTTGCTGCTAACACGATTCACGTCACTGACGTGTCGGTTCAAACTACATATTATATGTTTTTGTATAACATAGTACAACTCCTACCTGGGATGCCATTAACTGCAGGTCAGATCACGTAAATGGGCAGAGGGTCAGGAGGGTGGGAGGGAACAAGTTGGCGAAGTGGGAAGGGAAGAGAGGGGAGGAAATGGCTCTCTAATTAATGAAGTGAGTACGAAGACTTTTTCTTTAAGTCGACCTGATGCTAAGTAGGTACAGTCTGGTGACTATGAAGACCTTCTCCATCACTATAAATTGGACTGTTAAGATTTTGTTCTCTGCTGTACAAATATAAGTGACCTGCTGAGGGGCGGGTGTTTGGGCATGCATTCCCGATGAAGGCACGAATCATGTCTTTGCCATGTTGTTCAAATCGACCCTGCAACCCCCCTAGTTTCTATATTACGTAAACCTTCTCACAGAAATAACGCCCGAAAATGAAGTTGGGATATTACTCTGTCTGGCGCAGATATTAAGAATCCATGAAGCCTTACTTCTACTACTCCATACATACCAACATGCATTAGTTGGGCACAAAGGCAAATTAACAGTAGGAGCGTATGCAATGAAAACCATTACAAGATCGGCTAGACTGCAGAAGGCGAAACTTGCACATTAAAAGTACAGTTGACTTATTTTTGCACAATCCCTCTTGAAACGTCACATTTGGCTAGCTAGTTAAAAATTTCCCGCATTTTATGAAAGGTGAAATAAAACTAGCTTCCTACAAAAGCCCACAAATGAATCCTGTCCTGAGAGAAACAGATTTATTCCTCATCCCTTCATTCTATTTTTTAATAACCATTTTTAATATTATACTCGCATGTACGCCTAGGTCTGCCGTGTGGTTTCCATTCTTGAAGAATTTTGCATGACACTTGTATGCCGTTTTCATCACTGCAGGCACTATTTCACGGCAATTTATTCTTTCTCTCGGTGAATAAACATCATATTGGTTTACTTGTAGGCCTATACGTTTGTGTAATGAATCATGGGTTTCCATTAACTTTCCTGCTGCGTTTCTCTGAATGACTCCATAAATTGGTAGGTACTTAATACCGCTCCAGAGAAACATACAGCTCCAGTTTCCTGAATTAAACGAAACAATGAATGTCTCTGCAACATGTATTACCACATGCCAGACCACGTGGTGTTGCAAGTCAGATCCCCACTATAAGAAATTTCATCTCTATGAAGGCCTAAATTTTCATTAATTTTTCGAAACATCATCTTAAATTAAAAAATATTTAGCATATTTTGAATATGGGTGGCAAGGGGCACTGAAGTGCATTCAGTAACATCTCCTATCCAAACCCGATCCTCACCTGCCCGTGGTGCAACCTGCCTCAGTTAAGGAGGCGCTGGGGACAGAGCCACAGCGGTAAAATTGTTTAATCTTCCGCAGAGGAAATTCTGCAGAACATGTCTCTCCAGAGACTAAGAGGTGACAAACCTACCACTGGACTACCTAGCAGTAGGCTAGTAACCCGCCGTAGGGAAATAAGTATGGCTCTCAAGCCCCAATATGAGGAAAACAGGACTGCAAACTTGATGATTGGCTATGGCAAGAAAACGATTAAGAGACCGTAGAAGAAGAAAAATATAATGAAATATGCAATCTCGAATGTAAGGCGAAAAGTTCACAAAGAAGAAGTGGGCAGTATATTAAATGAGAAAAAAATTAAAATAGTAGCACAAAGAGAATCAAAATAGAAAATGAAGGGTACAATGGAAACAATTTATTGAATAGTAATATATAGTGGTGTAAACAGAAGTAGGCAAAAACAAGCGGATGTAATGATTTGGATTAATTATCAGTCAAACACACCTTTATTACGTGCACAAACTCGAGGGAAAGAATAACTGAGGTAAAACTAATTAATGCACTATAAACCCCAGAAGAAGGGAGAGTTGAAAAAAACGAAGACTTTCGTAACCAGTTACAGGCAATATTAAACAAAACTAATAAAAATGATTACATCTTACTCGCAGGTGACCTGAACGCTAGAATAGGAAATTCTGCAATCCATAATATTGTAGGCATCTTGGAACAAGTTTCAAATACCAGTTTTGCCACATACAGGTTTTGCCACATATAACAACATGAAAATAATGAGCTCAATCTATAAACACAAAAATATACATACACATGGCCAGATCACAATTCCGGAACAGTTATAGACTATTTTATGCAAATAGGAAGATATCAGAACTATTCCTAGAAGTGCGAGTTTACAGAGGAAGTGATATTTGTTCAGATCACTTCTTGATTTTGGCTGAATTAGTACTCACACCAAAATGGTTACATTTAACAAAAACACTGCACGAAAAGAAAAACATACGTCTTTATAAAATTAAATTACTCAATGACGAAAGTACACGATAGCTATTCAAACAAATAGTTCAACAGAAACTACAAGGAATTCCAGAAAGAAGCAATAAAGTTTGGGAATGGAAGGATATCAAAACCATAATATCACAGGCAATAGTAAAGATAAACCATCAGTTATCAGAAGAATATATAATTAATTACAGAGTCAGACAAGGCTGCTCTTTATCACCCACTGTTCAAAACTGCATAAATTAAGAATTATAAAATGGAACCAGGTTTACACAAAAAATTACTTTATCAATCAGTACAAAAATAAACACACTGCTTTATGCAGACAATCAAGTCATTCTAGTAGATTCAGAGGATAATTTACAGGATAATTCCTATGTCTTGTAATTCACATTACACAGCATAGAGAAACAACTTGGAAAGGAAATATCACCGAAAAAATCTGAGACGATAGCATTTTTAAGGCAAGATCCAGTTAGATGTAAATTCGTTGTGGGTAACATGTATTTACAATACATAAAGAGTTTAAAATATCTCCTATGAAAATGAAAAATATATCCAACAAAACTAACAAAATTTTTTAAAATGCTGGGAATTCTAAGCGACACTTTCAAACCAACTTTGGTGAAGAATGAAAAATATATTGCACTGGCTTTTCCTCGTCCCTTTATATGGAAGCGAAATTTGGACACTGAGAAAAAAGGATAAAAGAACAACTGACGTCAATCGAGATGAAATTTTTCAGAAGAACAGCGGGGAACACTCTTTTTAACTACAAAAAAAAAAATTTTGGAAGAGCCGAAAGCAGAAAAATTTTAAGAGAAAATACGAAGAAACAAATAAAATTGTCCACGGCATGTAACAAGAATAAAACGACAGGACGCCAAAAAAATATGCTGAATTATAGATCAAATGGATGAAGAAGACATGGAAGACCTTTGAGTAGACTATTAGACGAGGACTAAGCAGGTCTTTCGAGGCTTAACTTGTGACGGATGATGAAAAGGAACTAAGTTTATATATATAAAACATTTCTTTGAATTTCACATGCAGCACATAGCAGTGTCACTGCTCTATAACTACCACATATCATCATGTCCCCTTCCTTATAAACTGGACATATTACGCCACATTTCCACTCATGTGGTGCCATCTCTTCTTCCCATATCTTTAAAATGAGTTCCTAAATAATCTTCTTAAGCTATTTTCTTCCTCCTTTAATCAACTCGGCCGGGATTTAATCATGTCCATTTGCTTCTCCTTTAATTTCAAATTAATTAATTAATTAATATTTAAAAGTTAATTTCGTACCTCACAATGAACAGGGCCTATCTAATTTTCCAAGACCAAGCTGTTATTATTCTTTAGATAAAAATCGCTTTTTTGTTGCGAGAAGCACAAGGAACGTATTACATAACCCGTTTGGAAAAATCCACAGTTTCTGAAGGTCAGAACCAAATAGTACACCTTGATATAACTACGGTTTAAAGGATTAATTCACTTACATGTCTAACGATAATTGTCCCATCACCTCCAAAGTCCTAAACTGAATGTCCTGAACTTCTGTGCATGGATTGCGTAATATGCACATATTTTTAATTCGGCGTGAATGAAAAGAAACATATCGTCCTCGTTTTCCAACTCTGCCATATTAATATCTCCAACGGTAAAAGTGTCGTTTACCAGATAAGCCTATCACAACGACACCGAAAGATTTGGCTATACTTCCTGTAACGGCAAAATTATCACAATTATGGATACTAATGTATAATAAAGTTGAAATATAGAAAGCAAGAAATGAGACACAGAGAAAGATAGTGAGAGAAAATATCATATCAAGAAGAAAAAGAGAGCAGAAATAAGGATGCAAGAAAAGAAGAAAACAGAAGATAAGGGGGAAGAAAGGAAGAAATGAAAAAAACAGAAAATAAGAGGGAAGAAATGAAAATTCGAAGAATGGGAGGAAACGTAAAGCAAATAAAGAAACAAAGAAAGAAAGAAAGAAGGAAGGAAGGGAGAAATAAAGAAGACATGGGAGGAACAGGAAGTGAAGAAAAGAGCAAGAATAGAAAATAGAAGGGAAAAACTTAAATAATACAGAAATGAAAATATAAGAGAGGAGGGAAGGGCAATAAACAACATAGAAAAAACTAACGTATGCAGGTGGAGAAAATATGGCGAATCTTGAGTTCGAAGATGGTGTTATACACCACGATTTCTCACAGGAGTTTTCAGCATGCAAGAAATACGTTTGTTCGTCAGAGAAGACTCGTTATCTCGCGCAATAGCGTGACAGAAGTGACGAAAACAATCTTCATTCTCCAAACTCATCATCACTTTTTGTCGAACGGACTGAACCATCAAATTATTTGCCACGGTCGGTCCTATCTCCTATAACGGAGCTCCAGTCAGGTACCTGGTCATGCCTTGAAGTTGGTTTCCTGTTCGTTAACGATTGACACCGAACACAATAATTTATCTTTAGCTTATTTGAAAGTAGAAGCTTCTGACCCTGTAGTACGTAAATTAGGTGAGATAAGGTAGACGATGAAAAGGGGACTTTTAATCGTGGAAATGTTTATTTATCAATTGTGAATGATGAGAGTCAAACGATATTTAATAACGTTACGATTTTTATGGTGTGACAGATGTCTGGTGGACAGGTATCAATGTTTCGGAAGAAATCCTTACCTCTGTCCTAAGGATAGATTAAAGAACGCCTCTAACTACGTGACACGACGCCCCAGAAGATGTTAATGTAAATACTTGCCGCCAAAAAAAGTCAGAACTCACAGAGAATTATTGAATCACGATTTGGAAATTATGACACTTTTGTGAACTACAGGTAGAAGATAAGAGAGACTGTGATTTTAAATGCAGAAGAGTTGTGTGACTGTATAGGGCACAGAATACAAGTATTTAAATTCATAACAGTTTTACTTATCTCCACAACATTTCTTATTGATAACAACACAGTCCGCTATCGATGTAGTCCCACACACCTATATTGGGGTACCTTCGCTTAGCGCCCGTGGAAGTTTGTGAAAAGGAATTCTGTATTATATTAAAATTGTGTGACCTTCGGTATAGGACCGAACCTGATACCCAACATTCGCCAAAGAATTTGGTGATACAAATGTACCTAAACGAATTAAATTATATTCGATACAGTACAATTTTACTCTACTCTCACATTTTGCTTTCCATATGTCATCCCAGGTAAATTTCTTGAGGATTTCTTACCATTGCGTAAGAAGAAAGTGACTGAAGGAAGATGGAGTGTTCTGATATTTTGTGGAAATGACTGTGGAGATAAACGTAAAAATAACACTATAAGATATGCTTAATGTTCAAAGTAGAACTAAAAACGAGTACCCTGAATTCTAAGAAGAAGTTACCGTTAAATGGGCTGAAATAAGCTTTGAAAAAATCCGGCATTATTTTGAACAGAATAACAACTGCAAAAACAATGCAAATTGTTGTAGCTCTGGACATTCCTACTTCTGAAGCTGGCGAGTAAAAATACAACAAATTGAGAAGTACTTCACACCAGAGTTCTCAAGTTGTATTTAACATCTATTTACCATTTAAATTCAATTCGAAGATTTTAAGAACGTTACAGAATTTCGACTGACCACAACCATCAACATAAAGCCACAAACTAGAGGAAAAACGAGTGGCTTTGGATAGCACTGAGACTAATCTAATAAAATTATATTATATGTGATTTATGTTTCAAAAGAAATTCCCAGCTTTTTGTGCAACCTTTAAGGTTGTTGAGTTTGTTAAAGTTGTTAATCTATTTGAATTCTTGTAAGATCTCATAAAACAGAAGACCACAATATAAACATTCACGGCTGTTAAGAGCTCAAGAATATAGTACTTCTGCTTGTCAATAATTCATGTCTGTTATATCGAGGTACTTGTAAATTTAATTAAATATGTTGTTATGTCGAAGATACGTTACAAATTTTCATAGTTTCCTTCTTTGAATTTGGTGTTAGGGTTTTCTTATTCTGTGTGTTACGATAGAAGGCACTCTAAATCACATGTATAGAATTTGGGTCCAACTAAGGAATTAACTCCTCTTTTAACACAAGAATGAAAATTTCGCCCCTCATTTTATGAAGGTAGTCCGTTTTTCTTCCTATTGTACGTGAAGTTATCTAGGGCACAGGAACGGAAACAATTGTGGCTTCCCGCACAGAATATGAGAAATTGTTTCCTAAAATTTTGTTGCCAAGGCCCCGATGCGTAGTCACTTTCCCAGTTCTTAGGTCCAGTGTTAGTGTCTGTACACAAATGGACCGTCTTCGCTGTAGTGCTTTAGTGCCCTGAGGTACGACACTCGCATGCATGTAACAACGTATTTATTGATATGTGCGTATATTTGTAGTGGTTTTCTGACGTTTCGGGACAGCATATAAGTTACATTTTCGAGGGGCTTTGAATGCTTAACCCTTGAAGACGGGACCAATAGGTTGTCCCGAAACGTCGGTAAACTACTATCAAAATACGCTGCGCAACATCCCAGAAGAGCGAAGGCCTCAGTTACATCGTAAATCTCGAAAGAACAAAATATTTTCAATAAAAATTTGCAATATTTCTATATTTACTGCATTATTTCTAAGTTTTTTTTTTAAAACTCCCGTCTATTTGCTGTTGTTACTCTTCGTCATTCCACCACAAGTTCAGTAAAACATAATTATCTAGACCTAAATAGGACTTAAAATGGAGAAACGACTACATTTTTGAACAACCATCTTGCATCCTATCATTTGCTTTAAATTATCTCAATTTCACAATTCTTTTATCTGAAAATTATTTTAAAACCGTAATAAAAACAATTTATTTTTCGTTAAAAGTTTGCTAAGACACATTTCTAATTCGATAAATATTTAACAAGTTACGCTTGACATGTCTTGTCGTAAATTATCCCTTGTTTCGAGCGACATTTAAAAAAATTTGAAATGCGTCAATCAATTTTACTAAGCGCCCTAAAGAAAAATTTAATGAAAATTCATTCCGGAGTTATTACATGTAGCCATACAAACCGACATACCTGTCTAATCTAAATTCTTGTTGTAAACGGGTCAATGAACCGAAAAAATTTAACCATGTTTGACGTAGTATTTATTTTATCTTAACTAGAAAACTTAACCCTAAATTCTAAACAAATAATAGTACGTGTTTTTAATTAAAAGAGACCATTAATTTCAATGGACGAAAATGTGATGGAGGCATTTAATGTAAACTGAAGGATGCGTCACTTCTCTGATTCAGCGCGTATCAAAAGAAATAAGATTAGCTTTTCTTGCTATTTTACCGTACAAACCTCTAGTTTCGTCGTTTAAGAGGAGAAACATTTAGCTGCTTTCCTTGGACTACAGTTGAACAAGTTCCCTACTTGATAAGCAATTATAAAGTAATTAGAATTTCTAGGGAAAGACAAGAAAAGATACTTAAAGCCTATTCAAGAGGCAAGGCTGCTTAATGAAATTTCGACTCGAGTTTATGACAAGATTGATTTAACATTTCTTGCAATGATTGATCTTACACCACTTTAAATCCCATTATGGCTTTTAAGATTTGTTTTATTGATATGAAAGATTCGAATTAATTAAATATCAATTACGTACACTGTCAGTGAATTCTCAACGAATATGACGTTATCTGAAACGTCAGATGCATTGGTGTCAACACGCAACGCAAGGGTCATAATTGATCTGTCCGTAGAACCGAAGTTCTGTGAGGATAATCGAGCTATAATTCTGAAGAAAGTAGCAAACAATGTGCCATCTTAATGAAGAGTTAGATATTCTGCACCTTTTACATGCAGTATATTTATGTGTTCCTTATGTTTCCAGTAAATACTTTAACAACATTCGTGGTTAATAATTGCGTGATTTTAATTTCTCGCTGCTGCGTCTCTGAAGATTCATGTCTTCTGGAATATGATGTTGTGTCTTTGAGCGAATAGGAAAATTTATGGTGTTTCGAGGGATCGTAGTGCCTACATCTTTAGGTTCAAGCAGTCCAAATTCTCCGTAACAAAGTTGGCCTGGGTTTAATGTGAGGTAGTAAAGTCGTAAGTATTGCACGGGTGGTTTCCATCCATGTTTCATATTAATCGTTATGCTGCTCTTAACAGAAGAAAAAAAATTTGTTCTGGAAAACTTTAAAAAAGAAACTGATTCACCAACAGAATCAACAGAATAAGTTTTGTGACTAGTGTTTTGAGTAATCACTCCGAAAAAATTAACGAATATATTAGTAGAAGTAATACAATTTTCAGTTCAATCCGAGTTGATTGCTTGCTTTCTGTACAGCCCAAGGACCAATTAGAGAGAAACAGAAACTGTGTACTATATACATAAATAAGACTTAAAAAAGAAACAAGATTAAGCGACGAAATACAGGCATATAAAGGCAAAACATGTAATAAAATTATTAAGTGTGGGTAATGGGCATTACAAAAAAGAGCGCAAAAGAGATAATATAAAACAAAAACAAAAAAACCAGAGTAAATAAGAATAGGGGAGGATAATACCCAGAAGTCTTTCGAAGAATAAGAAAATTCAAGGACAGGGAGAATAAACAAGGATTAATACAGTGAACCATACGGTAAGTAGCAAGTGTAATAAAAATGAGAACCAAACAATATTAGATTTCATTATGTTCTTTAGTAAGATGCCATGGTATTGAAAATGTCAGTTTCTCTATGGACAACATTAGCCGTAGGAACTCATCTGGGTGAAGGACTAATTTAACGCAATGAAGAGCGTATAACTTACAGCAATGAAGAACATAAAGTACCAAGGGGTTTCCGACGATTTTAATGGATGAACGTGTACTGTCTGTACTGAAAATCAAAGAGCAACGGATTTTTTTAGTAAAATTTCCTTGACCAAGCGGGGTAACTTTCCTATCCCAAGATGCGTCTTTGTTGCTTTTTCTTTCAATATTCCTTTCCTTTTGATGGGTTATTTCAGGCACGCCTTCTCAACTTAATGAAGTTTCAAGCACTATGTAATATCTCCATGTTTCTTTGTGTATGTTTAAATTATTTGTTGGGTCTAGGAAATACCTCGCTTTGTTAAGGGCGCATGAGTTGGCACGAATGGGCCTGCTACAACAGGCAACTTCGTGGATTGCCTAGCGACAGTTCAGCACTGACCTACATCCCGTACCTGTATGTTGTACCATTCTTGTGTATTATGTGTCTTATGTATGATGTAATGTGAGTGAAACAGTTCCACAATAGACATGTAATTATGGCGAAAATGTAATATATGGTGAAGGGTTACATGAAATTCTGTAAACAAGCAGCGACTAAGAATGTATAGAGGTGAAGGAGGAGGAAGAGAGTAAAGAAAGAAATGTACAAATAGAAGAGGAAACTGATGATGAGAGTGAAGCAAGTGCAATGTAGAGGGAAGAAGTTTCATACAAAGATGAAGTTACTGCTGCTACATGTACAATTTATCAGACTTTTTTTTATGTAAGTCTGGAATGCAATAAAGGTACAAAACATTTTTTGTTACGAAAAGGAAAAACTGTAACATTGTTTTAGTTAATCCAGTTTTACAAAGTGACGGAAAAATATTTTGTCAATTTCAGTGAGAAGACAATGGAATAATTCTGTATCGAATTATTTAAGAAAACGAAAGACATGCTCCGTAGTTCAAGCTACAAACACAAAAACAGGAAGGATGTTAGGCCCAAAGAACTGTAGGCGTTTACAGGGATTCTTATATCAGTGGGTCGAAATCATGGAAACGACTATATGTAGACGAAATATGGACAAGTAATAAACCCTTAACACAACTATTTTCACAGCAGCGTTGTCAAAGGTAAAGGGTAAAGTGCACCCTTGTACAGGCACTGAGGCTCTGTACAAGCCGTACGACGCACAGGGGGAGTAGAGGTATAGCTCTGCTCTTTCTTGACCACGGCACTAGGAGGGAGTGAGGGGTCAGCATCACGCCCCGGCCTTTCTTTACTCACGGGAAAGACACGGTACCCATTGTACTGGAGGCTGGGTGGGACCCAGGACCTGTCTTGACAGGTGCGGAAAAACTCGCCCCACCGGGATTTTTTTAAAACTCTATCGTTTATTGAGCGTTTTTCCTTTTTACATTGTTACATGTGTTTGTTCGGTTCTTGTGTTTGTGTGCGTGGTGCCTTGAGATCCGTCTTTCGGGATTCCCTCTAATGACGCAACAGACGAGATCTCTTGGTTCCTTTTCGCTGGCGGGGAGGAGAGTCGCTCTCCTGTCTGTCGTCGTTGAGGGTGTTTCCGTCTTCATTGGTTATTTGTGTTGTATTTGCCCACTGGGGGGCCTTTAAACTACGTCCAGGTAACTGCCTGCAATGTGTCGTCTGGCAGTTTGATTTACGCTTTCCACCTTGCTCTTCTCAAGACGTTTGTGAAACCAAGGAGTGAAAGTCGATTCTGTGTTTGCATCCTGTACGCCACCAGGTGCGCTGTTATCCATATGATTGCAGCGTGTTTCTGAGGCACCCAGAAGTGAAATGTCGGTTGCATCGTCCGTTCCGCCGGTATGTGGGGGGATCCATGCGAAACAGAGCAGCTATCCGTGCTCGTGTCCATTTCCAAATGATGTGGCCTTCACCGCATTCCGTGATTCTGTGTGAGAGTGAGTCGAATTTCCCACAGAGGGTGTAGCGGTCTGTGTCTGCTAAACGCATGGCTGCTAATCGCTCCCGCATTGGGACGATCTAATGGATCACAGTATACCATGCCGATTTTAGGCGTTCGGATAACGAGGCATAGTGTAAGTTGCGCCACACACACACACTCTCATGAGATAGATGGGTGTTTTTGGGTGACACGCAAGTCTGGGGGCCTGCGCTGGACGGTGGTCATTGCGTGTAGCACTCCATACAGTCGTTTCTTGAAAGTTTTCAGTGATTCGGTGTTTCATGGTGGGTTTATGTAAGCCATATCTATAGCATAATGTTTGAGAGAGGCTATCCTATTTGGGATCCTCTTCCCGTGCGGAGGGTTCAACGGGGTGCCGGTTAGTTGCCACCTCTGCATCCATGCCGCTATTACTGATCCTTATAGTGCATTTAGCATCCATAGTTGGCTAAGGAGAAGCGTTCTGCATTTCACCGCGAAGTGAGGTAGTGCCCAGCCACCATGCTCTTTTGTTAGTTGGAGAGTGGTAGCTGGTACGCGGAAGGTGGCGCCCTGCCAGATGTACCAAGTGCATACTGTTGTTAGCTGTTGCGTATATTCTGGGAGTGGTGGTAGGAACTGCGATAGATACGGATTTTTGCTAGTGGGCATAGCTGCACATATTGCACTCTCTGTGCGAGACATAGGTTTCCCGCATGAGCCTTCTGTGCTTGCGTTCCCACCGTCCGTATAATGCACGTCCAACTTTCCTTCATGGAATATTCAATAGTGATTCCGAATGTGACACCTAGTGTTTTGATATGGGTACAGAATGCGATCCCTATGAGAGTTGTCGGCGCAATCCATTTTCCAATGGCAAGTGCTTTAGATTTCTTCGGGTTGAGGGAAGCCCAGTCACTTTCTCATATATTTGTATGGCTCGGTGTATAGTGTCGAAGTCTGTTGGTCGGTTCACGAACACGGTCACACCATCAGCATGAGCGACTACGGCGGTGCGCCACTCACGTTGCCCGATTTTGATTCCTGGCAGTTTGTCTTCTAACATGCAGAGAAGGGGGCGGAGACAGAGTGCATAGAGCAGCATACTCAGCGGGCAGCCCTGCCGAACGGCGCTCCGGATTGTGATGGGCCCCGCTATAGTTCCTTTTATCTGTACGGTTGCCGTTGCGTTCTCATAGAGGGCCTTTATCCGGTCTATGAACCAGAAGATTATCCCATAGCTCTCGAGTATTTGGAATAGATATTGGTGTGATATCCTGTCAAAGACGTTCTGAAAGTCCAGTGTGCAACACATAGAGGGGTGTCTGTTATTTCTGCGTGTGCGATCGTTTCACGTACTATGGATACTGCCTCCAGGATAGAGTTCCCTGGGACGCAGAAAAACTGGGTTGTTTGGAGCTGTTCCTCTAATATCGGGCGTAGGCGGTTGGCCAGAATCCGAGCAAAGATTTTGTAGCCTGTGTTAAGTAATGTTATTGGGCGATATCCGTCTGGTGTTTGTGCGCTGTTGGGTTTCGGTTGGCAAACTATAATTCCGTGTTTTTGTTGTGGGGTGATGTTATGCAGGAACATCTGGTTCAGTACCTCCTGTAAGCCCGTTCGTATGGTTTCTCAGTGTCTTGTGTAGAATTGTAGGCCGATTCCGTGGCTGTGCAGGGCTTTGTTTCGGCTTCCTGTCCGTAGTACAGTGCGGATTTCTTCGGGATGTTAGTCATTCTAATGATTCTGCTTATGTTGTTCGGGGGTGGGAGCGGTCGGATTACGTCCTTCATTGCGGATACATATCTCTCGCCGACTACTATTCGTTTATATTTGTATTGGAGTTGCATCACGAATGTGGAAACGATATATTTGGGCGAGTCGAGGATGTTGCCGAGCGGGTCCTGCACTTGTCGGATCGTCCGTTGCGCATGTCGTTTGCTCATTTTGACGATTTGGAAGAGTGTTGGTTCCTCTCCGTCTATTTTGCCTTGCGTTCTATTGGCAGGCATCACGTTGTTCGTTCGGAGTGTATGTAGGCGTACTACTCGTATTTTTTATTTGTAGTATTTTAGAGCAGGTAGTTTGTCTTCTTGTGGGGTATTGCTGCGAAGGATGCCATATAGGCATTCGTACAGATTTTCCATCAGCCTGTGGCCGTTAAGTTTCTTCCTGGCTCACGAGTTATCTAAGTTTTTTTTGACATAACGCTCCCACCACGAAGTCGCATCCGGGTAATATCGTTTGTGAGTTTTTCATATCGCCCACTTTTTCTGTATCTTCCCTTTAATCCTTTCTTCCTCTTTCAGTGTAGGTTTCATGATTCAACATCCTCTACCCCTGCGCATGATGGGCGTGTCAACAGCTAGGCGTAGTACTACCGCGTTGTGATCCGTGAAGGCTGTTTGTAAGATTTCGGTTCCATGTTCTTTTGCCATCAGTTCTTGACACAAATATAGGCGATCAATTCTGCTGGCACTTGAGGGCGAGTAATGTGTGAACATGGGGTTCACTGGATTTTGCTTAATTGTGTTCTCCAGTGCCTTTCCATGAAGCAGTTCCGCGAGGGTTCTGCTATTTTGGAAATGTCCAATGGTGTCCGCTGGGTCGCGTATACAGTTGATATCTCCCTCTAGTATCATTGTTCCAGTTGCGGTTCGCAACAGATATGGGAGTTCTCTGTTGTAAAGATGTTCTCTGTCGTTGTTTTTCGCGGTGACAGATTGTACGAACACGTTAATCAGCCGTACACCTCCGAAATCAGCGACAAGGCACGCCCTGGTGACAGGGCGGTAATGTTGGTTAGGTTGATCTTACTTCTCGCCACGAATGCTGTTCCTGGCATAGTATTTCCTATATTTAGGTTCGTCACGTAACCTGGCACATTCATTGTCTCTAGGCTGGTTACTTCTTGCACTAATAAAATGTCGAGGTCTTGTCGGTATAAGAAATATTCGAACATTCCCGCCTTCGCACGTTTTGATATGCCATTGATGTTGAATGTGGCTACTTTCACCGTTTCCATTCTTTATCGCGATTGGGGTGGAGGGGATAGTGTGATTTGTTTTTGTGGTTTCTAGTTCTTTTGTGCTGTCCGTCGCGTTGTGCTGCGTGTCCGCTCAGGCGGCTGCTCTCCTGGCTTCTCGAATCGCATCTTTTTGAATTGTTTCAGGCTGAGTTTCGTTTCCCCTCTTGTCGCTTCCACATCATGCTGTGTTGTTCCTGTGTCTATGTCATCCGTGATTAGGTCACCCCTGTCGCTTTCTATATTCGAGGTCGCTATTTGTTGTACTCACCTGTTCGGTGGCTGATATTTGTTCGGCCTTGTCCTGCTGGGGTTCTCCCCCTTTGGGGGTGTTGTTTGCGGCTATGTTCGCATATGTTGGTGTTAGATCTTTGGACATTTTCTTTCCTCTTCTCTGTTTCTTGGGACAGATTTGATACATGTGGCCTATTTCTTCACACCCATAACATGTTAAGGGCTGGCCTTCGTACGATAGGAGCACCCTGTGCCCGGCGATGGTCAAATGGGACGATATATGTTGGGTCAGCGTCATTGTAACCTACCGTATGCAGTTTGCCACTGCGTATCTCTATGTTCGCGACCACATTTCGTCGAGCATTGTCACGACTTTGCCATATTGGGTGAGATTGGACCTCAGTGATTCATCGGGCTCTTCTGGTGGTAAGTTCGCAATCCGTATTTTTTTTGTTCCCATCCCAGCCATAGCAGTACTCATAATCGAGATTTCTCCATTATTGTGTCTATATTCCGCGTTTCATCACAAGTCTCGAAGTAAAAATGCGTGTCCGCCAGTTTTATGTAAACTTGCCGTTTCGGGCCGTCGATCTGGAACATGTTCACCGTCTTTTCGGGGATCCGTAGGGTGTCATGGATTCATTCGTGGATGTCATAAGCTTTGATCTTTTGGCTGGCAGAGTCAAATGTACACGCTACCGTGTTTTATCGTTCAGCCACGTTTACGTTTACAAATTTCTCCTTCACACACACTCACTGCTACTGAATCTTTTCACTCCGCACTCGCTCGCTTAAATGCCTTTCACTTTCCGTTTAGAAGGCTCACTTTACTCCGCTCACTACCTTCCTTCTCGGAAGCTCTCAGCAGATTCAATTCGATTCCCGGACCGACCAGCCCATAGCCAGTCGTTATATCGACTAGGCTATCCGGCCCACACCGTTGTCAAGGGGACGTGTAAATCCAGCTTTCGATTCTTAAAATTTGATAGTACTGAAAAAGGAAAATCCCGTAGGCGCAACACATGACAAATTGGAGGCACTTAGTTCCAATTCTGGCCAGCTTTCTCAAGCTTGTAAAAACTAACCGCCAGGCTGTAATTTAGCTGTAGACGAACCGGCTGTCAGTACTTAGACGGGATTGAGTTTATTTACTGTGTACATAAAAGCAAGCCAGGACGATAAGTTTTGAAAATATGTGTTTGTGACAAACTGCGATAGCGCATGTTTTCAAATTTGCAAGTACACACTGGCATGACTGATGTTTAAAGCTACGGCAGTCATAGAAAACAAGTGACTATGAACATAGAGGAACCCTGTTTTGGTTCTTGAAGGGATACTTCTGTGACAAATATTTTGCGTTAGGAGCACCGGCTGAAGTCCTGTTAAATAAATAAATAAAAAAAAATAATAATAAAAAAAAGCATAACAGCACAATGCGCGCTAACAAAAGAAATGCCACAGGAAATTCTTCTGCATCCCAGAAGGGAGAGTGTTCAAGCATTTTTGAGAAAAAATACTATGGTAAAATTTTGGGAATCAATGATAACGTGAAAGTGGTTTCATTGTGCCGAAAAAAAATGAAACAAAAAGTGTAATCCTGCTATCCACAGATATTGATGGTAATGACACAGCTTGCTCAAAATAGTATTATAAACCGTAAGTACACTTGCATTACAACAGGAAAAAATGACGTTGTAATCCAGGAGACCAAATGACAAGAGAGTATTCTAAAATCAATTAAAAAACACTCTTTACCTGATATGGGTTTTATTTCAAAAGTCAGGGCCCTACTTAAAGCTTCTGAACACCTTTTCTTTGTTACAGTATTTTGCTTATAAATATACCCAAAATCATAATGTCGGCAAAGTGTCACTTAAAAATGTCCGTTGCTGAATTTACCATTGTAGCGATCCCCAGTGACCACGCGGTCTAAGGCTTGAGTCTGTGGTCGCTGTGCGTTTTGGGATTGTGTGTGCGCATTCCTCCGGGGAATGGATGTCTGTTTCTTGTGAATATTGTGTGTTGGCAGGTAGAGGTCTCTGCGTCGAGCTGATCATTCGTCCAGGGGAGTTCTACCGAGTGCGGTGTGTCTGAGTGTGATTGTGAATCCTCGACAATGAGGAAGTTCTGCCCTCTAGGGGCTGTCGCTCCATAAAAAAGACAATTGTGTAGACAGTAAACGTAAGGGACAACTAAGATTGCTGGATTATTTCAGTAGAAGTTCAAAATAATTACACAAATGTACTATATTCTTGTAATTAGAAATGTTTCAATATAAATGTATCGCACACATGGATGTTCCTCGGAGGAATAGGAATTTAATTCCTGTAGGGGTAAAAATTTTTCTATCCTGTGAAGTGCCATGACTGACCTTGAGTCCCACTCTTCCTTCTATTTAGTGGTTATGTGCGGCTATTTCATAGCTGGGTAGAGAGCCCTGACCTTGAATCTGACCGCTCACCTCCAGATAGTGCCTAGGTTCGGAATTAATCGATCTGTATCTCCAATCCACCTTTGCCTAGCTCAAGTAAAATTCTACCTTTCCTTTACTTACGTATGTGTTCACAAATGGCAGTAGCAGATGAAGGTCAAAATCTAGAACAAATATTTTTGTTGTACGTTTTGAAATTTCGGCACAACGCTCGATGGACGCAGCTTCAGTTCTTGTTACGGATAGTTCGATTAGCCGGTTAGTAACGCTCGCCGTCCGACATGACGTCTGTCTGTTCATGTTAACAATTTTCACCTTTCTGGCATTGAATGACGACTGGTTCCTTTCTTGATGTGCTCTGACGTTATTTTGTACCATTTAGACCCCTTTCCTTTTTCACACACACTCCCCTCCAAATTGCAACGGATGAAACAATTGTGTGTCGCCCACGAACGCAGTTGCAGCATTTGTGGTCGGGAGGTAAAGCTGATATCTTTTATCCAAATTGTAGACCTGCTGTTCTAAATGCGCACATCTTTCACACAGGAAGAGATTCGATTTGTTATCTGAAGCTTGAAGGGCACACAGAAGAAAACTTGGGTGAGGGGATTGGTGGAATTTTGGTGTCAGTTGTTACCATTATTGCGGGTAAAATAAATTTTATTTACGGCTTAGAGTTGTAGAAAGTAAAGAAATATCAGCGCTAAATAATATATAAAAATTTAGTCTTATCTCACAGAAGACACTGTGTCTCCACTACCGAGACCTACCGCTAAATGTCTATTAGGGAAATAATGGCTCTTTTCTGCGAGCATGAAACGGAACCTATAAGTACAATATGTGCAAAAATACAGGGTTATAAATGTTAAGAATACGATAAGTAAGGTAAACTCGTTGTCTTAAAGAGTTGTAAGAAACGTAATAAAAGGCGATATGTCTCGTTTGTGTATTTGTATTTTTACGGGAATTCAATTTTGTCTTTGTTTCCCTACGAGTAAATGAAATCGTACCTCACATTAAATGCTAAATGCGCAGTTGCCTTGCCGTCGGCGTTACGGATAATTCTGATTCAGTTGCTGTAATTAGCAAGTACGATTCCAAGATCATACCCTTGTCAGTGAGAGAGGCAGGAAAGCTGCTGAGAGCAGTCCTTTTGATTTCCGCCGCTTAAGATATTCAATGCCTAAATGAATAGATACCAAGAACCATTGTAAAAGTCAGCAGTCATGGCCTTCTGTAACGATCCCGGATCTGACAATAGCAATGTGGGTGTCTGAGCCGCTCATGTAGGTTACTGCTAATGGCTCGTCTCAATTCATATAGCTTTTAGTTTTATAAGAGACATTCACTGTAATTAGATGCTTGAATAACAAAGGCCGGTGAAAAATTCAGTGGTGGTCACGATTTTACTAGCAACGCGAAAACATCTGGCTTAGTATGGATTGCGAATGAAAATTGTTATATACACAAGAGCGAGCCACTTCAATCCTAAACGACACACGCTTTATATATTTAGGGTCAATTTTAATATTATTCTTCCCACATTTCAACATCTACGGGTTGATAAATTTTACATTCATTGTTCCGTGCATCATTATAATTGTTTCAAAATAATTACCAACACGATGACACTTATGGACTATCCTTTATTTCAGGGGTAGTCGTCATTCACTCTACATGTTTCGAG
>Ga0136643_10004637_pt1 | contig 19071 bp, 10 predicted proteins | sample TergutLab28metaG_FD_96883 | JGI IMG/M metagenome (GOLD analysis project Ga0136643, IMG submission 96883) | Labiotermes labralis P1 segment gut microbial communities from Petit-Saut dam, French Guiana - Lab288 P1 (version 3) (version 3) | ecosystem: Host-associated > Arthropoda: Insects >...
CCCCCCCCCCTCAATACCTACCCATAAACTTACATCCTACCAGTCATTGACCATTAGACTTCCCACTAAATAAACTGATTTTAAAGCGTAACAATGATGAGATTTCAGCATCACCTCGCAATATAGGCATATATATGATACTCTTTGAGCAAAATTGTAATAACCTGAAGATGGCCACTATTGACCGAAACATGTTATTTTTTGCTATTAAATACCATCATAAATCCATACTACCATAGTTGTGGTTTTGTGACTGATATTTACCTCACCATTAGTCTTTTCTACATACAACAGGGATGACACACCTCAGAATTTGTCACAATAATTAATTGGCAGAGTGCACGGTGGAGGGGAAGATGGCTAGATGAAAAACGAAGTGACGTCTGAATGATTGGCCTTCTTCTGCATGCCCCTATACACCTCCATGAAAGCCTCTGTCTTGTTTTCAATTATCAGGCCATGTTGTCAAGGTTAAAGATTTTCTGTGGTGTAATCCTTGATTATCTTATTGAAATGGTCTGATTACATAATACCAACCATAGAATCAGCAGATGCTGATTCTTCTGTTCTCTTCATTTTGTGCTGGCTTATCTGCAACTTTCCTTAACTGGCATGAAGATGCCCTGTCGCCCCCAGACTCTGCATAATGCACTGCTGACTGACAGTCCTTTGTGTGTGTCTTCTTTCAGTCATACACATAAGGCCTTTTCCTTCTCATTGTGGAAGGGGTCATGATAACTTACAAAAGAAATATTTGCATGTGATGGACCAATGGCCTTGTTATATAATTCCTCATTTGGTCCTCCCATTGGATGTGTATTGAAAATATTTCTGATATTCTCAAAGGAATTTTACTGTCATGTATGTGTGTAACATGTGTCCATATCATTGTATCAACAATTCAACTACATTTCTTTTATTAATACTTGGCTTGTGTTTTGGTTTCATATTTTCTTTCTTCTTTTTCATTTTTAGTATTTTATAGACAATTTATGTGTACTTCATGTAATTTGCTTTGGCCTGGTCATTCTGCCTGTATGTGACACATTACACACTCTTGAACTATTCTTTCATTGTCATTTTGCAATTATCATCATTTCCTTTGGGATTTCATTGCAGTTTTGTACAGAATTTTGTATTCATTTTAGGAACGGAGATTAAGAGCAGTGGAAGAAATGGTGAGAATTCTACGGCCAGGTGGAAAGGCTCTTATCTATGTGTGGGCTAAAGATCAAGTAAGGCACAACACAATGTCTAGCTACCTGAAACAGGATAGGAAAAACAGAACTAAAGAGTGTAACAGTTCAATAAACAGTGTGCCACAGTATAACAACATCAGTACATCTGCAGGCACTAGCATTAATGAGGTTTCAAGTCAATTCCCATCACTCCCAATACATACAAATAGAACACAATTCCAGCATCAGGATATTTTAGTACCATGGAAACTGAAGGCAGCAGCAAGTACTGAACCTGATCAAAAGAGAGAAGAGTCACGTCTTGTAAAAGGTTCTCATGAAGTGCCTACATTTTACAGATATTACCATGTGTTTGATGAAGGGGAACTGGAACATTTGTGTAGTTCTGTGAAAGGTGCTGAAGTTGTCCAGAGTTATTATGACCAAGGAAACTGGTGTGTTACTCTTCAGAGAGTATAAATGTTATCAAGATATGCCAGAGATGTATCATGATCAAGACTAAAGAAATCAACATAAATCTACAGCCATTCAAAATCCACAAAGTCTTAGAAAACAGTCTCCCCTTACATTCATAATATGAGATATATTTCATATTCAAGTTCGGATGTTAAAATCACATAAAATGGGTAGTAGACTCACTTCACTTTGCTTTCTGCAACCTATGTGTCAGAATAAATTTGGTTATGAAATAAATTTACACAAACTAAACGTATTCTTGCTTCTGGTCTCATTATTAACTTACCCTCAGCCTGTTCCTGGAGCTGGTCATGCTTATTATTTACTTTGGATTCTGTTAGCATTGAAAAATGTCAATCATCATGTTCAAGATTATTTCAGAATATTACTTTAAATATGGTGGGGACTGTAAATTCAAAAGATAGAAGTAACAGGAGGCCAGATGAAGTCACATAAAATTTTGCAACTTAAACTATACACCTAATGTTATAGCAGTTAAAGCAGTAATGTAAGCAGGATATGTAGTATGTGTGGAGAAACATGAAATTCATACAAAATTTTGGTAGAAAAACCTGAGTAAATAGACCATTTGGAAGACCTAGGCTCAGGATGGGACCCAGTGTTAAGATTCTGAAATATTCAAGTTCTATAAAGACAACATTTCTTGAACAATTGATCCAAGAAGAGGAGTATCACAAATATGTGATTTATTTATATAAATGCTTAGTTATATGCTGGTTATTATCCTTCCTTCCTTTGTTCCCATGATGTAAGGATAGAGCATGAACGTCAAAATTTGTTTCTTGTAAGTATATAAAACCAGGTACCCGAGTTGAGGAACAAAAATGTGAAGATCATAATACTGTTAATTTCACACAGCTTTTGATATAATGCAACATTTATGATATGTTGAGTGGAACAGTGGCAAATCCTGATCCAGTAATCAGGTGTAGGAGAACAGTACAATGCCACATAGTATACTTTTCTGCTCGACCTGTCCTCTGAATCAAGATTTGCCACTGGTATACAAGAATATTAGACACCTGTCAATAAGATATGGGGATATAATCAACACAGTTCAATGACAGGCACATACATATTGAGTCCAAATGGGAAGTGTGCAGTATTCTGTTGAGAAATATAAGACAGAAGCACTGATAGTGTTTGGAGTAAAGGAACTGTTACTCAGATTTGGTATATTGATTTTCAAACAAAATTAAAATACCTTCAGGTTTTTATCCACCAGTGTTGTGTTAATAATACAAAATTCAAACATGTGAATATCAAACATCTTTTTAATGAGGGCTTGCAAGGATAAAAAATGTAGCGTTCATACACATCTTTAATGGTGAAATTACTACATGGTGATTAATATTAATAGAATTTTATCCTCACCCTATGCTGTGGCCACAGAAGGACATCCCATAGACAGTTGGGATGATGGTGTTTTTGTTTCCTCCTTTGTGCCTGTTGCTGTGAAGGTTATCACACTGTTATCATCATGATTGGTTTCAACAGAATAGCTAGATGCCTTGAGTGAACTTCCTCTTATGTGCGAAGTTATTTAATATCACAGAGAGTTGTTTTCTATGATGTGCATAAAAGTGGCCAACAGCCATTTCAAAACATAGTATAACTAAGTGATCACACTGAAGAATGTTGTGAAAAATTATCATAACAACAAATAGAGTCTGATATTCTTAAATGGAAGTGGTCAAATTATGAACATTTCCATAACATTGCATTCGTAACATTTACTGTGAAATAAAACCAGCATTTTTATTCTTAATTTTAAAGAGATGTAACTCTTCTTTTGTAATTAAAATACTGTATATGGATCAAGATCACATGAACATACATATAGCCACACATGTCTTTGGAAGTCAGCCCACATTAATAATGAAACAGTGAGACTTGTCAGAAGGCATGTTGTCCCCATTCTGCATGGTTGACGTAAGATCAATTATAATGATCAGTAATGAAACTTACAATTCCATCAAAAACAAATATTCTGTTATGCTGAAGTTGTGCCTTGCATATCATATAGGTAAACAACATGATACTTCACTTCTACAACCACAAATATCACGTTAAATAAACACACAATATCAATAGGTGATGTGACACATGTCATCTTTTTTTTTTCTTTCTTTCTTTTTCATACAGATTGTTCAAAGAAGTTCAGCAAATTCTGCAGGTCATATTTATCTAATACTTCTAGGAGCTGGGGAATTTTCCCCTTTACATTAATTCCTTTGAATTTATGTCTGTCAATGTACAAATCTGTTATCATGCCTGAAACACAGAGAAGAAGTTAATTAATTCTTATAGACATATGGGAGATATGGAACTAATGCACTTACTTCCCATTTAATTCTTTTCCTTTTAAAAGCATCCCTCATTTACAGTTTCATTTTCTGTATTTTCTTAATTAAGACTGGAGAATAGAGAAAATTTTATTCAGCATTCAACAGAAAACAAACTATATAGACCTACAAAACACAGCAGAAAAAATACTAATATGTAGTCTCATATACTGATAGGGATTTGTAAAGAGTAAAGGAGGTAAAGCTGTCCTGTTACATGCCAAGCAGTCACAAAGGAAAGGTAGAGGTATAGCTCTAACCATGTTCGAGCCTGGTGCCGGATGGGGGTAGGTGGTTAGGGCAATGACCCAGCTACTTTACCATGGGGAAATAGACCTGGTACCCATAGTACAGGAGGCTGGGTGGGCCTCAGGGCCAGTCTGGATGAGTCTGGAAAATCTCGCCCCCACCAATGCAGCCTGTAGTGAGTTGCTACACTGACTACGCTATCCTGACCAGTTCATGAACATGTTTTCCAAGAACACTTTAGCACAGAGTTTCTGATTTGCAGTACAGTAATACATAGGTATATTTTTTCTATCTTCTGTTGTTTTAGTTCATCAGAATATGACTCAAGTTTTTAAATTTTAAGACATAGCCAGTTCTGTCATGAATGGTCTACTCCCATTCATAAATGAGAGCAACAGAGCTAAAAACTTAACCTTCATTCTTCTGGGTTAGGATGCTGCATCATATCCCAGAAAAAAAAATCCAAACCACAACACTGAGAAAACCACAAAAGCTTGCAGAGGTAAAAATTATTCACAAACAATAACATAATGCTGAATTACTTGTACCTTGTGTGCCTAGGCAGACTGTATTGCCTATTGTCAAAGCAATTGATAATGATAAACTTAAAAGAAAAATTTACCATATAGGCGATCTAGGTGTGCAGGCTGTCTCCTGTACTGGGCCAGCAGCTCCTTTTCATTTTTCAGAATGTGCCTGTATTCAGGCAAAAGACATTCCAGTGATTCTGCATCATGAGTTTCTAGTTCTCGAAGTGCCTCCAAAAGTGCCACTTGTTTTGAGAGTGCTAGCTGGGCTTCCAGTTTTGGATGTAGAAGTTGTAAAGTGTGTACCACACTCGCATCACTCACATCTGTTAGTGAAATTAATATTCCAGATTATATTTCCATGTCATTATATTCACATATGCAAACTCTGACACTGAAAACTTCCAACCGTATCCTACGAAGAGGGACTGTTAATATTTTTAAAACTTCATTTAATACAGTCCACTTTGATCCATATTATATAATCAGATTCATCATCGTCATAATCACAGTAGAGTTTGAAAACTGGTAAGGGTTTTATACACCTAAACATTTGTAAATTTCCCATATTTCCTGTGCATCCATCATAACTCAGCAAGTATTGATAACTCACATTGTTTATTTACTTCACAAACAGAGAATTTAAAAATTCTACACCACTGCAGTATGTGATGTATGTATTACAACCAAGCACTTGCAAACTGCCGTAAGAAAACATAATGCATGCAGTTTCTCTCCTTCCTAAATCTAGCAGCATAACTTGCTGATTAAAATAATGCCAGAAATTTAATACTTACTGCAAGAAATTTCGAGCTTTATTTTCTTCTTTGTGGCTTCTTTAGTTAAAACATCTTTTAGAATTGAGATGGTAGAAATATTATCTGACTTGAATTCTGCTTCTCCCTTCCTAGAAACAAATCACAAATTTATAACCAGCATTATTTGGTGGTTTATGAACTATGTGAATGCTCATGTACTAAATAATGTAAAATTTAAAACCAGTAATTTATGATAATAATGAAACAGTTGAGATATTTCGTGGACCAAAAGCTAATTAAATCACAATACACTGTCAGCCCATGTTTCTGTTTCTTGTGTTATATGCATTGGACTAAACAGACATTCATGAGACTTTAGTAAATTAACCTTCTTTCCTAAAATGCACCTTACTTGATTTATCTATAAATGTTACTATATTTACCCGAATATAAGATGAAATATTTTCCTAATTCATGAACTAAAACATGGTGGTGTCACTTTTTAATCGCACACAACATTATACACATCCTGTGTAGGTATTTTCCTGAAAACTTAAGATTTTGAACAGGAGTCATCTTACATGTAGGGTCAGCAAATATGGTAGTTCAAGGAGTAATTCAACTAAGTCTGTGATCAGAGGCTTTTGTGACAAATTGGCAGCTATTCACTTCATCATTAAATTCCTTGTTGTTATAGAACACAAAAGTTTATCTCCACTTATAGAAAAATTTACCATCTGATGTTCTCAGCGAGTTCAGTTCACATCTTCACAAACTTATCCAAGATCAGTTTTAATACTGTACAGCTTTCCCACATGTAACTATGTCTCGAAAGTTATGTTTTTAAAACTGTTAAGGTTGAAGACAGTGTTCTAGTAACATGCTTGTCCACTTGTCAAGAGCAAGTTAACAGAGTCTGGTGACAGTGCATGTTAAGCTCCAGACTCGTATGCCACAGTGTAGTTTGGAATTATGTCTTATGTGATGTGGCACTGTGTTGCTAGGTTAGTCTCTCCAAACTTTCTGAAGGAATGTAGTCCCTTCATCATCAAGGGTTGAGGTTTATTGCTGAAAATGATGCTGTGCTTAAAAAAACCGTACATCTTTTACCAAATAAAAATTTTATTCAATGAAATTTTAAGCTGCATTTGTAGAGTACCAGGTGCTGTAAAATACAGTACTTACCAGTAGGAGCAATGCAACATGGTTTCAAGGAAAGTGGAAACAAAAGTAAATGTGACCTTATCACCCGTTGGTGCCTTCTCAGGTATCTCAGGGAGACAGAAAGAGACCCATGTATGTATCTCGCCAAGGCTGAATGCTCCCTTCAGTGTAAGTATATTATATGGCCTGTACAACAGATAATGAATGTCACTATAGGCATTACAGTCATAAGTTCAATAAAATTTGTGATGTAGCCAAATTCATTAACTGTGCTCTTATTCAACAAGTATAACATTACAACATTCATGCTACTGTTATGCTGCTGGAAATAATAGTGAAGAAAACTGAAATTCCTCAGTCATGATGCTGAGTAATCTGGCCAATATTTTAATTTTTGTAACACACTAATCAGATGAATATTGCTACTGATAACCTGGTTGGTCATCGTAATTTACCTACCACTATGATGAATACCATTTAATAACCTTAAAACACTTCTTTATTCACCACATAAACTTCATATCTTCATACATGGAATCCCTCCTTTAAGATGCCATACAGTGGGGACATGTCACATTTTGAAAGTATCCATTTTTACATATAGGCTGGAGTCTGGATATTGTAGTTATGTCTTTTTATGGTATTTCTCAATCCCTCTTAGTAGACAATAGACAAATAACTTACATCAGATGCTGACTTTCATGTCTGTTTTAATGCTGATATTCATCCAACAAACTAGGCACAGTGTAGCAAGAATAAATACTCTTTGTAGATTTGTAGGTGGGAAGTATTCAGTTTCTCATGGTAAGGAATATGTATTTCTGCATTATTAATAATTTCTTCATTATAGAGCCAACTGTACCATATCTACTGTTAATTTCAGTTTTGATATATATGGAATGGAGCACTTAAAATCACTACATTCTACTAGTTTAAGCATGGTAAAGTTAAAGGTAAAGCAGTCCCATTACAGGCCTGGACAGGCCCAGAGGGTTCTTAGGAAGTTAAGGTTCCGAGATTTCGTGACAACGGCACAGGATGGTGGTAGGTTGTCAGCCTTACGCACCGGCTGCCTTTACCGCCAGGAAATACTCCTGGTACTCATTTCTGTTAGAGGCTGAGTCGATCCCAGGGCCATGGTGTGATCGGAAGGATTTTATGTCAATGAAAAATCCATTGACATCAGCTGGGATTGAACCAGCGCCCTTTTAAGCATGGTAGAGTGTTAAAGTATTTGGAACACAAGACTGCAGTTGGACTGCAACTTACCGCTGTGGATCAAACGAATGACAACGCATATGCAGTGAGAGAGGTTTTATCATGTACTGTCGCACTTGACAGCACTTGGGTTGAATCAGTGGTGTTACATAAGTGCGCAGAGTTCCATGCTGTCCCTCAATTGTCCGTAGCCTCAGTTCAAGTCTGGTTGTATTCATCTGGCAGCGATATGTTGCCAGCAGATAGTTGCCACTCTGTATATAAAGCAGTCATACAAGACAATTGTTGAAGTCTTCTAGCTTACATAAGACTATATCTTGTCCTAAACATGGCTATGGTGGCAAACCAGCTGAACTACAACATGGTGCTATCAAACAAAAATGGCAGTACAGATTTTGAAATAGATGATGCTCACAAACCATAACAAGACAGGCAATGTATATGTAATGCAACATAGAGGCGCGTTCTTGTAATCATTGTTACAGTGAAGAAGCAATGAGTATTATACAACCTTAGTATGTGTATTTGTAGCCTCAGTTATCCAGCATGCAGTGCACATGCACCATACTGTCATCTGCGGCATGGCCCATTCTACACTATTTTTCCACATCATCTCATAAATGGTACAATTTTCAAATAAAAGTTACTGAACACAAAATGTGTGTTTTGATTTTCTCTACAACTTTTGGCTAAAACATTTCTCTTTCTAAGAAGAAATGAGCAAGGCATAATCAAAAGTGTGTATTGGTCATCATGTAAAGTACACTATATTCTAGTCCAATTTTAATGACACTAGAATTTTCTTGACAAATTTTTGAAAAATCATAAAATTTCACGAAAATCCATCCAGTGGGAGCTGAGTTGTTCCATGCAGATGGACAGACATGACGAAGCTAATAGTTGCTTTTCACAGATTTGTGAACATGCCTAAAAAGGCATCATATTTGAGCTCTTTGTAAGAATTTAAAAATTGTATTGGTTGCCACATAACTGGAAATATTAAAAATCATACCATATTATTATTTTTTTTCTCATCAACTTCTTGATTATGCCATCTTCATTATGATACGAAAGAAGTAGATGTCACTCAAATCTCTGACTAAGGTATCTCATTGAAAGCAGTCTCACTCGTTTATTTGGTTTTGAATGTGTATTAATCATTCTGCTTACCCCTGGTTCACATGTACTGTAGCTTACAACTGCTGAATTCCTCTCAACATCTAACAAGTCTATAGGAACGTCACTCTGAATAAGTACATTGTCAATAGCTGTCTGCACTTCCAGGGTTAGTGAGTATGCAGCATCTTCTCTGCACAGAGTCATCTGTCAGCAATAATTCAATTCTATATTACACAAAAAAAAAATCCCAGAAGATTTGAACACCTCATCTCTAACATTTTACAATACTGAAAAAAATATTACCACATATCATGAAAATGCTATCACAATCAAATGTCTCCAGTACCAAAAAATAAAAGCATTCCAATACCATGTTCTCTGTCAATACAGTGCTCCAACACTGCTGAACGTTTCCTCTGCTTAGCCATAATTAACAGTCATTTTTAAATTACCTCTCAACATTAAAAAGTAATGGACTGGAAATATAGCTGCATTTTTTCTTAACCAGCAGTACCAGATTGAGGTGTGTGGTTAGTTAACCCAGCCTCTACTCCTGTGTAAAGGGCCCCTGGCATCCAATGGGCAGGAAGCTGGAGTGGGCTTCAGAACTGGTTTGGACATACTGGCAGAGAATAATCTTTCCCTTTTCCAGGAATCAAAATTCAACACCCCGGTCATTCATCACATACCCTACTTACTGTACCAACTGTGCTGCCTGGCTCGCCAAATTATATCTTACCTTATCATTAATTGAAATGAATGGAATTGCTGATAACCCATCTGCTTTGTCCTGGGTTGCTGCTTGGTACTTCTCTCTTTCTCTGTTCACTCTTTGTTCTATCTCATCAATTTCAAATCTGTAATTAATGTAACTTGTTATGAATAACCAGTAAAGAACTTAGTCTGTAATTTATCATTAAATAATGTACCAGGATATCCATTCCAACCTGTGTCCCCATTCCAGCATTCTATAATATTCCACTTACCACAGAGTATCAACACACATACATTTGTGGAATCACTTATAACATACTACTATACACATTTCACATGTCAGGTTACTAGCTATCATCAGCTGGCTTCTCAATGTAGTAGTCCAGGTTTGATCCCAGGGTAGGCCATGTGGGATTTTTGATGGAAGAAGTGACATGCAGATGGGTTTTTCTCCAAGTACTTTGGTTCTACCTTGACAATCATCATTCCACAAATGCTCCCTTTTTGTAACCTTTATATTGTACATCCTGTTATATATAAATTGTCATATTAAAAAAAAAAACATTTTCATACTGACGTACTTTGAATGACAATGGCACCAAATATATCCCCCAAAGAAAAAATCATCAAAACAAAGAGTCCATGCAATCTCCATATTACTTACCATTTTCCCATAGTTTGCCTTACTAAAGTTATGTATGCTCAAAGATCACTGATTCTGGGACTGTCATTGAATGGGGCAAATGTTATTCCTAACTCACATGTTTATTATAAAGAAATTAATTAACAAATAACATGACATGTTGCCACTCTCATGTTCTTATGAGACAAGATCAGTTACATCTGGAAGATTACACTATGATGGGTTTTTCACATCATGAGGAGAATACATATGCAACATAGGTTTATTAGTTGCTCAGTTTGCCAGGGAAAATAAATATGAAGAATGTGACATTTTAGGTTCTCATGACAATGACAATGAAAATTCCTGTGTTCTGGGATGATACCCTGTTATGTGGGAGACAGACACCAATGTTTTGGAGGAACCACTTATTCCCTAAAGATGGTGGTGGCAGGTTCCTCTATACTGATAATACTTATCTGCCAAACTACATGGCATCACATCCCAGAAGGCAATAATCTTTCAATGTAAAAAAATCTCTCTCTCTCTCTCTCTCACACACACATGAAAGATAAAGTGAGGTGTACCTTAAGTTTTCAAGCCTTTCAGAAATATCAGACAGTGGTGTACCTGTGCTGTCTACAGAGCTCACTCCTGTTCTACATGAAACCATGCCAAACACAAAACCTGAAGAAGTCAAAACAAAACAGACCAAAATAAAATCCTTATTGGAGTCAAAAATAAAATGCAGGGTGGGCAAAAAGTCACTGTACACAAAGCAATGTGCAGACATAATCACAATTAATTTCAATCACTGACATACTTCTTTGTTACATGTCCGGTGGATCCGTATGTGTCTCCATGTCTTTTGTGACAAGTTTTGGAGCATTTGTGGAGTAATGGTGCAAAAGACCACCAACCGCTCCTTGACACATTAACTGCTTTTGTCAGCTATACCAACAATACCAATTCCCTGCCAATGGCTACCATATCTGCATTATCTTCAATACTGTAGCCAAACTGCCATTGCACAGTGTAGTGTGTGTTGTGCTGTGTAAACTTAAACTGGTTTTTAATGCATATTGTGTGGATGTGCGATGACTTCTTGCCCACCCTTATAAAGAAATGTAAATTATATAAGAAACCAAATATATTTGTTACTGACTTCATTCACACATGCCAATTCTTGATTTTCTAGTACTTGTACTCTCCATCAGGTGTTGACCTGAATAAGTGTGAAGGGCAGGAGGTGTCACCTTCTGAATAAAAGTCACAAGGTTCCACACACACACACACACATGCATACATACATACATTAGGGATGGAGAGATAAGTATTAGAGACAAATCATTTTATATTCATTAACCCAATGAGTCCTTCTTTAAGTACCATACTTAAGGCTATGGAATCCTATTTATGTGTCCAGAAGATTAAAACTATCCCAAGTATGCTGAGTAAGATTCATGAGGTAGATTTTTGGCCTTTTGTTATGTTCATGAGTGTGAATCACTACTAATACAAACTGGCTTAAACAGCATGCTGCTTCACACTTAACAATTATGAGCTGTTATCAAAAAACAACTTCTAGGAAGAACATACTGATGTCTACTTCTTTTCAGTACTTCCATCTACATTCAGAAGCAGGCAGGATTTATAAATTCATAATTATAAACTTGGTTATTTCTTCTGTACATAATATCCACTGACATACACTCACTCTATATAAAAGTTGTTACAACTTTAAAACTTCTCTCTTGTAATTTTTTTTAATGAAAAATAATTGTTTCATTGTGTTCACAATCTACCTCACATCTAATTTCTTCTGCTACAACAGTTTATTGTTTATACATCAATTTCTGTACAGAACAAAGTTTTTTTTTTAACACTCTACCACCCAAAATATCAAGAACCTACATGGTTTGGTGCCACAGCTGATTCCCCTACAGTTATTTAACTTTCTCATATGGCCAGGCCTGTTCACTACAATAGACTGCAGATAGATTTTCTGTGTTACCATGGTGATATGAAATATGTGTTGGAAATTTTGGTTTTGTACCACTGACAAGAAAGAATGAGACAATTGCACACTTTGCTGCCTCTAAACTTCCCTTGTGTGGAAAAGAAAATGCCTCTAAAATAAGGTGTACAGGGAAGTTATCACTGTTGTTTCATCATATAAGAGCAAATCTACATCATATTTATGACAAGATTTAGAGAGGCCTGTTTCAAAGAGCATGGCTATACTGTACTTTGGCAGCCCGTATTAGATATGTGAACATTGCAGTATTATTGTTATATGAATAACAGTCTAACAATAACACCAAGGAAGGCCAAAGGAAAAATTATTATCATGAGACACTGTATATACCTATAACACAAGGAGTGAGAAAAGCAAAGTTAATATTACAGTCAGTAATAAATTATAAAAAACATTAGCCAATAAAAACTGATAACATTAAACAGAATGCATAAAAGTGTGATACGGAGTGAAAAAAGCATGTAAGATGTCTCAGTGAACTGCTGAATGTGAGTGCCAAGACTGTGCAGTGGAAGATACCTCAGGCGCATGATCTTCTGCTGAGCATCCTGGGAAATATTCATACTGCCGGTTCCTGTATCCATAAGTACTTGTTTGTCCACAACTTCTGTTGTCAAGCCAAAAATCCACCCTATGCAATATGAATTTATTGATACTCAAAGAAAGTGATACCTACATTCACAAAATTAATTCTATTACTAACCCTTGTGCTACAGCTGTAGCATCACTTTGTACAGATTCTCTATTCATTCAAGGTTCAGGTACATATTTTCACAAAATAACACAATGTTCCTAAGAGGTTTATAAGATGTTGTTACAACCACCAATCTGGAGGGTCAAAGGTATGAATTCAGACCCTCCCTATGCTCACAGGAGGACTTCATCTCAGCTACCCTACAAAATACCTTGCAGTCATGTGTCAGCAATGGGAGCCCCTGCCAACAGGTGTACAATTGCCAGCATAGTTTCATTTTAACACACAGTTCCTTTCATTACAAAAATGTGGTAACTTCTAAGGGCAGGAAAAAAGCCATAAATAAGAATCACTATATGAACCTTGGATAAGATTTATTTTTAATGTTTAATAATCAGCCACAAGTTGTGAATATTTGGTAATATTATGTCAAGTAGAGGCTCTGTTATCCAATCATTGGTTATCCAACATTCCGCTTTATCTGACACGGGCATGTAATGTGCTACTTAAAATTTTGTACTGCATGCATGTAAGTGTATTTGCACATTTAATATACTGAATATCCACCATTCAGCTTCCTTAATGGAAATTTACTTCTTCAAATAATATGTCTATACTCTATTATATTAATTTCAATGTAGATTAATTATTAATAATAAATCCATACTTTTACTGCACTTGCATTTACTTTAAAATTTGCTTCAAATTATCTTACTTTTTCAGCAGTCTGACCACATATTGGTCCCATTTAGGTCGGCTAATCGGGGCTATACTGTATATGTAAGTTAACTACCACAGAGTTCCATAATTGAGTGACATTTGCTCATATATATTCTTTATCACTGGAGTAATTACTGCAGAGCAGGTGGTTTCATTACATGCTACGCAGCAAGAATGTCACCCACTCTGTGGCAAGAATTCTGAAGATAAAAAATAGTCTCTGTACTTTCGTTTGTGGTAGGAAACTATGAGTGTATGTATTATGACATTCATAAAATCCTTTTGTCAACATGTATGGTACAGTCAGCAGTTAAAGCAACATACAAATACTGCAGTAGAGTTGCAGGGTGCACTTCTAATCCTCATTCCAATTTTGTCTCTTCAAATTACATGTTGTTTCTTTAGTTACATAACTTGAGTGTTACTCATCCTTTAAAGTTTTAGCTATAATACATTGTGATACTGACAATGGCACAAACTTATGCAGGGCAAAAAATTGCTATTTCTGCTTAGTATAGTAAAGTGATAACTTTCCAAGAGTTACTTTAAACTGATGCAGTAATATTCTCTAAATTTAGACTTATTATGAACAACATATTCCTTTAACATTAATTAATTCACTCCATGAATATAAAGTGTGTAAAGAAGGGCATAAGAGAATCCTTTACCTGTGTATGTTGAAGCCACCACTTCTTCGTAGCCTGCATTTCCTACAACACCGCCATTGACAGAGGTAATACTTTCATTACAAGACTGGGGGGAAAAAAATAAAAACACTAAGTAGCACACCCATTACACAGAATGATTCCTTAGTGTGGAATCTTGAGAAGCAGGATGTCAATATGATATCTTCATAAATAGGTAAGATATATCACTGAACTATCTCCATTAATTCGTCAGATTTATTTTGAAACACTTACATATGAAAACCTCTGTGATAGTTTGCCTTCTTCACCAGCATCATCTCCCAGTGAGTAAATATCCAAAGTTCCATCCTGTCGCCCTATAAGCAGGTCTAATACTCCATCCCCTGACATATCATAGCAGTCCATGCAGAGAACACCAGCACGATGCTTCCCATCATTCAGTATCCACCTGTGATTCACCTCTGTCCTATCAATGAAAAGATATGTCTATAACTGGCTTATTTATTTCTTGATTTATTTAGTAGTGCTGTATCCACTGAAGATATTATAAACCTGAAAATTTTCCCCATGAAAAAAGACCATTTTAAAACATTACATATTGAATTATCTCTTTAACTGTGCTCTGAATGCCCATTACAAATTCCAATGAAACTCCATAAATAAATATACAACATTTCCTTATTTCAGGTAATAAGAACTATGAGTATGGGATACCTGTATCAATTCCTATCGACTGAATAGACAAATAAGGGAATTCTTGTCACCTGTACTCACTGCATTAAGTATCATAAAATAAGAATTGGTAAAACACTTATAAGTTATGATTTTGGGAAGACATGGAAGGATGTGGTTGCGGCCTGTTATGGAGTACTATTATGACATTTGCCTGAAGGGGCCGAGAATGATCACAAAACCTTCATTCATAAACGCTGGTGTATCATCCCATTTAAATTGGTACATCCCAAATGTGAAGCAGAAGTGTTCCCTACCATACCATGACAAAGAGGCAAAATGGACAAAATGTACAAATGTTGGGTGGATATTTTGTTCTTCTCATTTATAAAGTAAATAGAAAGCACAGTATTAATACATTAACATCAACAAATCTTAAGTATTTAAACAAAATTGTGTTTTGGATATTGTATGTCCAAAAAAGTGAGTACTGGCATGTTGTGCATCTGTTTCTGTATTTGGACAGATGTAGAAATCCTCATGGAAGGAAATTAGCAGATTCCAGACAACAAACTGAGCTTCTTAAAAACTGTACTTGGGAAAGCCTGCAATAAACAGAACCAGGAATGAAGAAGTAAGAAGCAAAGGAAAATTCATAACTTACATGAGAAATCAGAAACAGACAAATCAAAGCAGTTGGGCTGTGTGAAGTGAAAAAATGAATGAACAAATTCCAACAAAGATTAGACCCACGGTAAATTCAAGAATATGTTGTATGAACCTTGTGTGAATACATGTGGAAAAGGAGAAAAAGACCATGGACACAAATGACATATGTAACTGTAACTTTGTGGGAAAAGACACACAAGGAACCATTTATCTTATGCTTGATACATGGAAGTAAAAAGGACCAGGAGTAGCAGAATAACTAACCTGCCTATACGAACAAGTCCAACTCTTCCATCTGCAGTGCCATATAATATTTCATCCCCACTTTCCCCTCCCTCATTGCCATTGAGATGAAGCACAGTGGGAACAGCATCAACCTCAATATTGTGAAGCAGAAAGGATCGGTCCAGAACTCGAAGAGTCCTGTCCTCACAAGCTAATACTGGAATCAGCCGGTTGGTCTGTACAGACAGACACGTAAAACTTTAGTTATCATGGTAAGATGAGTGAACACTTGAATTTAACATTATAATTCAACAAGAACAGAAATTGAAATACTGAATTATGGAATTCAACATAGTACCTAAAACACATGAAACCTAATTAATCAAGTCATTGGGACTGAATCTGTAACAGACCCTGGCTCTGACTGCTAGACTATAAAGATAGAGGCAATACATTCCTTCGCAATGTTTGTATCTATTAACCAGTTCACAAGGCATAACATCCCAGAAGCCCTGGATCTTCAACGAAACTGCTGCTTACAATATATCACATGCTACAAATTTTCATGTCAGGTATCCTGATTCTAAGTGTACTTCCCTGCCTGTATGGCTATTCAGTCCAGTGCCATCATGATATCTTACCTTTTCAGCACACAGTGAAATGACATCATTGATTTGGTCTCCAGAGAGGTAGGAGTTTGTGTCTTTACAGTCATGATACTGGTTATATGCATGTTTACCACATACAAGGAGATTACTACCACTAACATGCCTGCAACAAGGATATTAATTAACTGGATAATTAAAAGGGTTTAGAGCTTAATGGTTTTGAGTCAGATTCAATATAAAACACTATAATGAAGTTAGTTAAATAAAACTGTGAACGTCACTTTCTCAGCATAGTTAATTCAAAAACAGCTGAATACATTCACACAAAATCAAGAGCTTCCTCTATACAGAGAATTATTGATGTAGCACAAATAGAACAAATTTATGGTACAGTCTGCTTAAATCTAGTAATTAACCAACTTGCACAGGTTGAGAGAGTCTTCTCTCAACCTGTGCACAGGATGGCCACCTACAGGTGAGATGATACCAGATGCCATACAATACAATTTTTACCTCCTGATGATGAGAACATAGTGGTCAAAATATGTAGAGGCATTTAATAAACTTATTATAAAACAAGATGTTGTGCATCAAGTTGGTTAATTTCTAGGATTATACTGAGATGCACGGTCAGCAAAACATAAAAAAAAGTCTGCTTAAAGTATGCTCTAGTGTGGAGCATTTGATATACTACCCCACTTCCAGGATGTTTCACCAACATTTAACTCAAGAGCAATTTGTCAACATCTTTAGGCAGAACTCATGGCTGACAAATAAACTGAACAACATACCACTGTACAAATCACTGGTTGACAAAATAATTACAGACAAAAACCCTGAGGACATAAATTATACAAAGCCTACAACAGATGGCACAAATTTGACAGCACAAAACATAACACAGATGAAATACATACAGCAAGTATAAATATAATCTTGCAGGCTGCTATACAGATGCTGCTTATGCAAGATACCCACATACTTATCAACAGAAACAGATAAGGCTGACATCCATGCTTCATGCCATCCATACAACAAGAGCAAAAAGTACAATTTGAGGTTCACTTTACAGTGGGCATTGTGATTATAGTCTGCTGGGATGTAACATCATGTAGTCTGGTGGGTACCAACAATCAAAGGAATCTGATGCATCCATCTTAAGAGTAGACCCTCTTCTACAATGAAGAGGGAGGCAGAAGATTCCCCTGAAACTTTAGTACCTATTGGCCAAAAGAATATGACATCACAACCCAAAACGTCATAATATTAAGAGTGAAAATGTGTCTAAAGTACACATATTTTTAAATAGGTATCACTTTTTAGGCATATATGCATCCCTGCAGTGCACCTATTGAAATCACTCTTTTCATCCACCATTATTAACATAAAAACTCACTGATGTGACTTTTAAGATTTTAGTTACTGCAAAATTATACAACAAACTGTCACAGTATTTCTGTTTTTATTTTGAGTGGACAATTTTAATGACTACTGTATGTGATGACCTACAAGGTATTTATGAACTTTTTGAGCATAACTCACTAAATGTTCAAGGGAGTGAAAAATGTTTCAAACAAAAGAGAGAAGAATATAACATACATTTTACACCAAAATTATTGCCTTTGTGAATGCAATGCACATGCCTAAGCTTGCACATTAAACACTCAATAATGATCTTTAAACATGCATAGATGTTTTCCCATAAAGTAATTGAGAAACTGAGACAATTTACAGTAAATTTCAATTTGAAGAAGCAGTAATTAGGCCGTGATTTGAATGAGGTACTTCCCGAACATGACACTAAACAGTTTCAACTGTCACCATGATATCAACCAGCTTGGTGAAGACATTTTGCTATGAAAATTAAAATAAATTCATAAATATTAAGCATATTGTGAAAGTTTTACTTACATTGATTTAATATGTTCTGTAAGGTTTGTGTCAAATCCCAAAAATAACTTTCCCTTCTTTGTGTATCCTCGTACCTCATTTTCAGAAGAAACAAATATTTTGTCCTTTACAGTTCCTGTAAAGAATATCATAATTACACAGTTTTTCATAATTTGTCATAAATATGGTTCAAATCCAGTTGTTTCTGTGCTCAGCACTGTGACATGAAGGCACAGGGACATGGAAGTGACAATCTATGCTCAAGCTGCCTTCAGTCGAAAGTTAGGCTACATAGGAATTATATAATAAAGAGCTCACACAATACATTACTGTGACACTGAAATCTAGGAGGCTGCACCTCACATAGAGAAGACAAGAAACAAATAAAACACCTTTTAGAGGACACCTGAAAGCCTGGGAAGAAGAAGAAGAAGAAGAAGAAGAAGAAGAAGAAGAAGAAGAAGAAGAAGAAGAAGAAGAAGAAGAAGAAGAAGAAGAAGAAGAAGAAGAAGAAGA
>Ga0136643_10004644_pt1 | contig 19062 bp, 15 predicted proteins | sample TergutLab28metaG_FD_96883 | JGI IMG/M metagenome (GOLD analysis project Ga0136643, IMG submission 96883) | Labiotermes labralis P1 segment gut microbial communities from Petit-Saut dam, French Guiana - Lab288 P1 (version 3) (version 3) | ecosystem: Host-associated > Arthropoda: Insects >...
CCTGAAGATGACCGACTGATGGGTCGAAACATGTAGCCTTATGTATAAATAAAAAAGGTAGTGCTGACGTATATAATTAATTTTATTAAAATTTACCAAATTTTATGTCACTCCTACTGTGCCTATTCGTTTATTCGTCATATTGACCAAAAAATGCATTTCATACAATACAGTAAAATGAAATTCATAAAGCACGCTTCACAGTAAGTAGCACCCCTATATGTTTCGACACCGGAGTGCCATCTTCAGGGAGTCTACGATCATAAGGGTTCAGTGAAGGGAGCGTTGGACTTGTGATACTTTGTTTTCGTAAACTCCCTGAAGATGACACTCTGGTGCCGAAACATGTAGGAGCGATACTTATCATGAATTGTGTTTTGTGATTTATATTATATTATATTTTATTAAATGCATTTCTTGGTTAGTATACTGAAAATTAACAGATTCGTCTTTGTAATGGGAACGGTTCATTCGTTGTGACATATTAACTGAGTTTATTTTATTATTTCAGTTACTAACACGTTTGAAAGACCGTATTGTGGCTCAGGCGGTTAGTTGCCGGCCTGTCATCTTGGCGGTCCAAGTTCGAGCTAAGGATACTCCATTTTAGGGTTCGTGGTGGACAGATTGGTACTGGCGCTTCGGTTTTCTCTTGTCACTATTATTCCATCAATGCTCCATACTTAACGTCATCTTTAAAGTAACAGCTTGAACAAGCAAGATTATTTTACAACAGTCTGTTCAAGTAGTTTAGTGTTTGTATCGCCTTTTCTGTTTTCTTAGCTCCTGCTTAAGAAGGAGCCTCTATGGGATTAGAAGATTCGACTTAGGGCTTGTATCTTCTCAACGTTGACAAGCATCCTAATAAGAAAGGATGTTAAGTGAAAGATAAAACGTGTTTCTTTCTGTTTTACATTGCCTCTCAGAGCATTAAGTTTTGATAGGAATAAAACAAGATGAAATTTGAAATGACACGGAAAGAAAATCGCCTGACGCGTTAGCTGATGGTTTTTAGACTCCCTGCCTTTCGAAACTTGAAGTCACTGTGAGAAAAATATTTAAGTGTACCTAGTAAACGAAAGATTATTGTACCCTGGATAGACTGTCTAAATTTTTTTTAATAGAATTATTTTACTGCACCCCAGTTTAGGGTTGATTTGGTTTTTGTATTTTAATAAGTGTTTAGTGGCCCTTGTGCGTACTTGAGGGATGTTACGAGGCAGATGCTAGTTGCTCTGTACCCTGGATACATACATTGAACGACGGCAATTAATAGCTAATGTAGTAACTTCAAAAAAGTGAACAGTGAATGGTCGAAGGACACGATTTTGGATTCCCGTTTCCTCAGAAAAAGAACGCTAGGCACAAGTTTTGAGAAGCACCGCTGTACGAGTATGAAGTGCAACGGCGGGCCTTTGGTTAGAAAATCTGAAGGAAAGAGACCACTTCGGAGACATAGGCGCAGATGGAAGGTTAATATGGAGTGGGCCAAACAAGTTTAATAACACTACGTAAAAAGGTAAAGCAGTCCCGTTACAGGCTTGGAGTGGCCCACAGGGTTCCAGGAAGTTAAGGTTCCCAGATTTCATGACAACGGCACAGGATGGTGGTAAGGTTGTCAGCCTTACACACCGGCCGCCTTTACTCCCAGGAAATGCTCCTGGTACTCATTTCTGTTAGAGGCTGAGTCTACCCCAGGGTCATAGCGCGATCGGAAGGAATTTAGGTCAACGAAAAATTCCTATGACACCAGCTGGGATTGAACCAGCGACCTTCCGATTTGTAGCACAGCAACTTAAGCACTGTGCTACCGAGCGGTCCCCAGTAACACTATGTATGTAATGTAAACTAACAACATGCACACTTTTTCAAATTAACGTTTTAATTCAATTCTTGGTGTCTTTACATGTTTCGAACATAATTAATGTGTTCATCATCATGAATGCCATTTGTACATGCAGTTTTGTATGGTATGTTTTTCATGTATTTGTGTAAGCAGTCTAGCAGGTTGAAGGATGATTGTTGGTTTACGTTACATAATTGTATTACAATGCATGGTACAAAAAACGTAAAATTAATAACACTAGTTGTGGCCGTGAGAATATTTCGCACGTAGAAACGTTTGCAATACTTAATCAACAAAAAATTACAGTCTTAATAAACGTTTAAAATTCTGATTACTAATGCTTAATACTGGGTAATTTCTTTCGACAGTCAGTGGATCGTAAGTAACGTGTAAATAAGAAATAGTGGCTTTCTAGCACGTGTAAATAAGAAACAAAACTTTGAAATCTGCAGTCCTGTCTCAAGCAGAAGGCAAGAATTACACAAAATGTTAGCTTTTTTTGGCCTCCGCGTGAGGCAGCACTGTCAATCCTTAACGTTATCCTTTTTTTTTTGTTAAAAACTATTCTTGAGAAAGAATTAATAAAAACAAAGATTTCTATCATACCGAATCACAAACTTTCAAAATCGTCTTCTTGAAAAAAATCCGTTCCATATTTCAGTAGATCATGATGTTGCTAACACACCTTACTGTATTAAATGGCTGTAATATGAAAACACTAAAAGCTGTACACATGAAACTACTTTCAAAAGATGATTTAGAAGACCCTTCAAGTATGTCTACAGCTGCGCGGTATTGGCTCCCTTGGTTACCCTACGGATACCCCAGCGATGGTCTGATTTGTTCAATACTGATCCATTTAACATTAAAGGAACTCTGTTTTTTTTTGTCGTTACATTGCACATATAAAGAACGAATATTTAACAGCTTTAGGCGCTTGGTTTTTGTGATATAGGTGGAGTATATTTAGTGAGTTAGGAACTGTTTCTTTTTAGGCCGTACAGTACATGTATTAATGCGGCAAGGTTTGTTGGTTATATTGTGATCTACTGAACTGATTTATTTAATACAGTCATTTAAAAAAAGCTTACGAATCTGCATTAAAAGAAATTTCTCTGTGTGTATTATTAACTCCTTATCAAAAAAAGTCTTTTAGCAAAAACAGTAACGTTAGGAATTGAGAGTAATGCCTCAAGCGGAGGCCAAGGGAACCAAACACTTCTGTTGGCATCCGCTTGAGACAGGAATATCAGTTTAAAGATTTTGTTTGTATTTACCCGTGCAGTGAAGTTTGTGCTGCTTATGATCCACATTGATTAAGATTAATATGCTCTAACTCTTGTTGATTAAATGCCTTATTATTTTTGCAATGAAATGTTGCAAAAGATGAAAAGTCACCGTGAATCGCGTCCGATCTGTTGGTCTCTTTCTGAATGAATTATGTACATTTTTATACTACTCAGTGTTCATAAGACGTTTTCATTTTTCAGGCGCGTTCACCAAAAAAATTGCGAAGACAACTGTTAGATTTATCGTCTTGGTCCTTCCGTCCACATGAAAAATGTCGGCTCCCACCTTATAGATCTTCGTGAAATTTAATGTTGGAGACTCTGCTAAGAAATTATAGACTAAATTCAATTTTGGTTGAAGTCGGACAAAAGTAACGGACACTTTACAGAAAAAAAACTATATTTGCTCTTTATGCAGTTGTAGGTCTGAACGTAATATGGCGCCACACTGATACAGTTTGCATGCCGTGTAATTAGGGCAAAATACAAAGTTGTAACATTTGAAATCTCTTCATTTATACTTGGTTATTGTTACATAATAGGACGTTACACAAATGACATTTATTGTTGTGTGACTTAATAATCCAGTGACGTATTCTTGTTGTTACGTCACATTCGTACACAGTTACTATGTTTCGTTATGCGAATAAGGCGATGCCGTTCCATCTTCATATTTTCGTTTCTGATATTGTGCAATTTGTTTAAATGTGATGGAGAATATTAGTTGGAAGGATTGCATGAAAAATGAAGAAGTATTACAAAGAATCGAGGAGCAGTGCCATATCCCACATACAATAAAAGGAAGGAAGGCTAACGGGATTGATCACATCTTGCGTAGGGACTGCCTTATAAAACACGTTATTGAAGGAAAACAGAAGGAAGACGTGACGGGAAGACGAGGAAGAATACATAAGCAGCTACTGGGTGACCTTAAGGAAACGAGAGGATGCTGTAATTTGGAAGAGAAAACACCAGAACGCCCTCTGCGGAGGACTGACCTTGTAAAAGGCCATGGACCCCTCGTGAGACCGTCCACGGTGTGAATGAATGTTTTTTGCAGTCTTTGTAATGTTAACATATCTTTGAAATTCCTATATGCAAATTTGGTTTATGTGTTCCGTGAACTCATGGCATTATACAACTGATGTAAATGAGGGCCGAACAGGAACATTACTCTCGGACGAAGCACACTTGTATGTGCCCCTTAATTATTGAGTTTTAGACCGATAACTTCATTTTAGGTTTTTCAAACGTCTTTTTAATTTCCGATCGAGAAATATAAACACTTTTGAAGCACTATTATTGAATGTTTTTGGAATGTTTTGTGGTGCATTCTCGTGTATACTTAACTGGGAATGTATTACTTTCACGCTTCCATTTCCACCCAAGCTGAAATTAATTTCGTATTATTATATCATCGTCCTGGAAAACCGGAAGTACAGCAAATTCAGTTCCTTTTGAAGACAGTGTGTCAGCACAGAAGTGTAATTGTTTTATGGACATGAAATGTCACCAATGTTTTAAGAACAATGAATGTTATTGAATGCGTAAGAAGTATTCATTAAAACGATGTAAACATGAAATATGGGTGATTTGAGTGTACATTTTATGCAGTTAAATTCATTGTTAATATTCTGTCGATTACTATAAATCTCAAAGCCTCTTGTTGTAAAGAGTTGTTCGTTATTTATAGCAAAATATTATTTTATGCTAGAGGTTCAACAAATGTATAAAACTGTTGATAGCAAACATTTTTTTATTAGTTTAGTTTCAAATACATTCCTTTGGATGGGCGCGGTAAAACGTGGTTTTTGCCAGTGTACATTCGCCATGTTGCTAGAGACTACAGTTTACCAGAGCTCTTTATTATGATATGAAAATTTCTTGTCTTGTCTTTGTAGTTTGTAGCCTTTCAATGCTATGAGCAGTGACTTTGTTGCCGTTCTCAGGTCTCATTTCTTGGCCTGGTGCAGATCTGTTTTAATATTAAAATCTTGATGTGAGAAACAACATTTGGGCACTTCGTGAACTTATCAGGACGTTCTTTACAGTCACTATATTATAAGATTTTATTTATTCTCCTAAAAATATTAAGTCCTTCCCTACACAAATATTGATGAAACTTACAAGCGTTCAGCAACATTACAAGGAGATTTTCAGTATCGAATATTAACCGGAAGTTGTGTAAGTGAGGGTCAGAAATTTAGTTTGTTTCCCTGTGGAAACGTTGCCTTTCACTGCACAGATTTCAACAAAACTCAGAAATTCTGAACAGCGCTATGAACAGATCTCTAGAACCAAATTTTGCCAAACAGTGTCCTACGGAGAAATACATGCCGTAGCAGAATTTTTGTGTGAGCGATGGAATGCTCCAGAATTTTTTCTTTCTCATATTTTTCTCACGTATTTAACCTCAGTTCTAATGAAAGTAACATATTTTAATTTTAATTTCGTAACTCCGAGTAATACCAAATCAGGGTACCGTTTCGACGAAGAAGAGGCCGCGTTCAACAAATTACCTCAGATTTGATGATGCGCCGTGTTCTGTGCACAATGAAACTAATCTTGCAGGGCGCGTTAGGTTGGCGGCCCCGTGGCAATGCAGAAAATCTATTACGTGACGAATCAGTACGATTTTTTTTTTTTAATCGGCTTCTGTTAAAAGCTTCAGTCTTATTGCATGTAATGCGGGGTATCGGATCAACAGGGGCAGTTAGGGAGTGGTTATTCCGTGCATTTGACAATGCATTTAGAGAGAGCTTTTAAAATATTTAGTTAAATCCTGATTAATTTTGAGTGTCAGCTTGACATTTTGTTATGTTCAAGAATGGGCTGTAAATACAAACATTTTAAACTGGAGATTTGTATGGGCTCATGTTTTAATGCTGTTCTTAATTGCTTAATTGACTGACACTTTGAGTGAGTGTCAGAGATGAGTGGCTGGTCGAGTGGCAGGGAATGTGAAAGAGGATGAACTGCAATGATAGCAAGTCAGTGTGAGAGAATGTAAAAGTTACAGACATGAAGTAGTAGTTGGGGAAGTCGGTTGACATAGTCGGAATGAGTGCGTGTTTGAGTGGAAACTGAAAATAGTGAGAAAGACTGGTTGAGATGAAGGTATCAGTGAGAGACTGAGGGTGGAAATGAGTGGGGGTATTGTCTTATTAGGCCGATCCAAGTGGCCGCGCGGTCTAAGGTGTAGTTCTGCGGCCGCTATGTTGCTGGGGTTGCAGGTTCGAATCCCGCCGGGGTCATGGATGTCTGTATCTTGTGTGTGTTGTTGTGTTGCCAGGTAGATGTCTCTGCATCGGGCCTATCACTCGGCCAGAGGAGTCCTACCGTGTGTGGTGTGTCTGGGTGTGATCTCGACGCCTCGACATTTAGGTGGCCCTGTCTCAGTAGCTGGACTAATGAGTGGCTTAGAGCGACGTCTGATTACGAGAGTGTGAATCAGTGACAGTTGAGTGTGTGGTGTATGTATGTGGGTGCGTTAGTGTATTGCGCTATTTCGTTCTGTGCAAAGAAGACAGCCGTAAAGTGCTACTGTAATGTCATATAAAGTTCAAAATGCAATTTAGTGTAGAGGTCTGTGAATATTGGGGTGTTGGGGGGGGGGGAACTTCTTGTCGTAGTCATATAGCGCAGTTTCTGTCTCTTGAGTAGCAATAAACACGCTGCTGGAACAACGTGTTTCAAGTTATAATTGCGTTCTGTCAGCACCAAATGGCTTTAAGCACTCTACGCTTGGCTTCGCCGTAAGAAAAGCTAACAAGGAATAAGGCAGTCAGTCCGTAGACATCCCCGAATCTAAATCGAATTGGAAGTGCAAAAGCAAGATGTATTGCGAACGTGGAGGAAAACGTCCACACATTTTCAGGTAGATGGGAGAGAATAACAACTTTATTATCGCTTGTATTACCATGGTGCCCTCCTAACACTTTGAATAGTAAGCCATCTGCATCCCATAAATGTTACTGACGTGGTGGGCGAAAAGAGAAATTCTCTAAGTGTTGTCTTCTTCGAATAAAACTGCACAATGTTTTGTGTGTAATGCCGTTAATTGCGAGGTTTGGCTGCTGACCACAGTGTGCTCACCTGTGCTAATTACTGCAGCAGTTTACCCCTTTCCGACACTCAGCGGAATACGTAGTTCTTGGTTGTAAATAGCTCAGACTAAGTTTAAGTACTGACGTTATCGAACTTCGAACATAGCGATCATAATAAGCGTTGTTAAGACTAGAAAATAGATATGCGAGTTCGGCAAAATGTTTCATTAAAACTCCATGGAAATGACAATTCTGGGAACGGGAAACACTTAGTGAGGGAGGCTATGCCGGCCGGAGTTTAAGGAGTTGTGTTCTTCGTGTACGAGCCTAATCTACAACAAATGGTTACTGCAATCACTATTACCCGTTGTTCTGCAGTATGTCAGGCAGGAACAACGTCACTGTTCTAACCTGCTGAGTGTTGATCCGGTACTAACGGGCCTTAAGGCTCGGAACCGCCTTGTAGTAGGTTTACTTGGAAGTCAGGTCATGCAGGAACTTGTGTGGGATTGTTGTAGGAAGTAGTTTCTAGTAAGAAAAGAAAAACCTGAGGGAAAGAGACCAATTGGGAGACCCAGGCCTAGATGGGAAGATAATATTAAGATGGGTATTCAGTAAGTGGGATGTGGGGTTATGGACTATACCGAGCTGGCTCAGGATAGGGACAGGTGGCGGCAGCTTGTGAATGTGGTAATGAACGGTCGGGTTCCATACAGTTGGGGGAAATTCTTGACTAGCGGAAAACCGGTTAGTTTCTCAAGAAGGATTCTGCTGTGTGGAGTAAGTAAGTAAGTAATAAATAAAAATCTAATTTTGTGAGAGAATACGCACCTACTTCCCTTCCCCAAAAGACTAACCATAGTCGCACTGGTGGTACAATGTTAGGCTACGCTACCCGGCACTAGTTGGAGCTATCAGGATTTGTTCCCTCCATACGCCAGTTAGGTAGTCAGTAGCGGAAGATCGTGTTAGCAGGTCGCGGAGTTGACGTTGAAAGCCACTATTAGGTACCACCACATCAGTGTCCTCTGTCACTTTGACGTTCTTTGTTACCTAAACAGTGGAAAGTTGAATATTTCAAGATGTGTTGTTACAGAGAGGTACAGGGTTCTCACGCCAGAAAATAAAAATTGCTGTGCTGTGGTGTGTGACGCCGTGTAGTTAAAGTGGAGGTATGCCGACGTTTCGGAGTCTACTGCAGAAGAATTACCTGAAGCGTCGGTATTTCACTAGACCGCACGTTTTAATATCCTGCAAGACGAACAATTCTGCATGTGACGTCACACTTTCATGACAGAATACTTATTGTAGGTGATACTATGTAACTAGCGTCAAGCTTGAATTTTCGTCGGGTATATATATATTACTGTCTCTACATACGATTCGCACAGATAATATTTCAGTAAGTCCACAGTTGTGCCGATCCCAGTGGTTGCGCTCTCTATGGCGTGCGTCTGCGGCCGCTCGCTTGCTGGGATTGCGGGTTCGAAAATCTGCTGGCGCACACATTTCTGTATCTTGTGAGTGTGCCTGAATATTTGCTGTCCATTTCTGATACCAGCGAAACTTTAACTTATATGGAAACAGCATTTCCAGACATGGCTCTGGTTCATGTACCCTCCACTTTAGTAACAAAATCTCAAAATGTGTTACTTACCTCAGCAGAACCTTCACTAAGCACGCTACGTATTTTACTTCTTTTTGACACTTCCCTTGAAGAAATTGCTTCCTCCGGACTTTCGAAAATCAGTCCAAGACCAGAAATACTGAGAAAATGTTCAACTGAAAAAATAACAACTCTCTTTTTAATCACTGAAGAAGCTAATACAATATTTGAGGAAAAGAGAAAGAAGCAAAGAGGAAATAAAGTAAAAAAAACAGAGAAATCGAAAATGTAAACAGCAATAATAATTCAGGTCTACAAGGTCAGAAAATGCAGAGAAAGCAGTCCATAACAATAGTTATTCATAGTCAAGAGAGCTGAAGATTCTGACAATAAATGCTGTGAGTGCTGGAAAAAGTACTTGCATACAACAAAGGAAGGTGGCTGGATCGAAAACATGAGCTGCGGAAAGTGGCTGCACGAGTTCTGTTCTCCGTACAATGACAAATGGGTCGACTGCGGTAGAAATTTGTTGCGAGAGGAAAACAGCAAGATACAGAAAAGGATCTAGAACATGTAGTTAATTGTAACTGAGTTTGAGCTCATTTGGTTCGAATATTGTGTGCTTGTAATATATTTCCTATTATAATATTGATATTACTTCATTACTTTGAATAAAGTTGACAGTTTTCATTAATTATCTCTTTTATTGGCTTCATAGGGTATTTTCAAAGAGCGGCTTCTCTCCCTACATCGCGGCATCTATCCCTGACAAAAAGCAGCTTTTCTACTGGCCTGTCCGGGAGAGATGCCGCAGAGACAACATTTTTTTTTGTCGTCGCTCTGTATCTCGGAGACTTTTGTTTCCACAGATATTTTACATTCAGCTTATTTAACCCTTTAAATGCCGAGTTAAATCCCATTTGTCATTTACGAGCATTATTAGTAGCTAACCATATTTTCCACGTTAGCAGGATAAGGGTTAAGTATAAACCTTAAATATAGCATCTTGGAATTTTCAGTTGTATTAACAATATTCGTATTAAGTTACAGCGGAAGTTGCAAAAAATGTGACGTCTCTCCCGGAATTACCCCCTCCCCCCTCTCTCTCTATCTCTCTCTCTCTCTCTCTCTCTCTCTATATATATATATATATATATATATACACACACATAGTACCTGTGGGATACTTTCTACATTCAGTTTTTCTAGACACACCCTATGTCTCTTCTACAAAATTTATCGAGAGTCGAGATTGTGTATTTTGTCACGCATTGGACTAAGTGGGTGAAAAACGCACATATTATCTTCTCTGTATATGTCTGTCTAACCCACATAACATCCAGAGAACGAGTAAATCGCTTTTCATGAAATTTGGCATTGTGGAAATATATTGCAGTCTGTCGGCATAGACCAATTTTAAATAAATTCGATCAAAAATAACGGACATGTTACATGATATTGTGATACACACTCTTCTGTAGGTACATGGAGTGTAACTGCGTAAATATTTGTCTGAGCGAAATTTAATTACGAAGAGATTTTGTGTAGAGAATTTAAACATTTTATGTTCAATAAATTTTTTATGTTAAGTCTTGAAAGTTTACGGGGTAAGTAGATTTAAATTGGACAGCGTTTCGGAGTTGTTATGCTGTGTGTAGCTTTCCGGAATTGCATACACTCAAAAAATGCGACTGGCCTACCGAACGTCCTTAAAATTACATAATTCTTATACTTTGATATTTATTACTCCCACCTCAATTTATGTCAATAAATATATGACTTTATATTTAATTAAAACTAAACGAAATCACATATATGCGTTCTTCGAGATAAATATAGAAGAGAGGGACAAACGCTGCAGACTGTCTACACTGTGCTAATGTTTCCTAACATGTTTTTTATGTTAAAGACAACAAGAATAAAATTGCGCAATACACTAGCTCTTCCAGCATTATTATACGGTAGCCAAAATCGGACTATTAAAGCAAGAGACGCAAGAAGAAGAAGAAGAAGAAGAATAACAGCAGCAGAGATGAAATGTATGAGAAAAACAGCAGGATATACATGGGCAGATTATAAAACAGACACAGAGATAGCAAAGGAATTAAATATACCCTCAGTTTTGGACAAAATATAGGAATACAGAATAAATTGGTCACGACATACAAACAGAATGTCTCGCAATGGACTACCAAGGATAATAAATGACTGCAGACCAAAAAATCAAGGGAGACAATTGAAGAGCCTTCTAGACAAGTGAGTCCGGAACGGGTCAACACGTGGCCCAACTGCATGTTAGCTGGATGATGATGATGATGATGGGTACATACATTTAGTCTCGTCCATTATAATGTATTTCTGTACAGTACTCCTATTTGACCGGGATGTGTGTCACGAAAGCTATCGGCACGCCATAATGGATTCAGTAAATGTTGACAGACATTAGCACGTAGCCCGTTTCGGTCTATATTGACAACTGAATTCGTATCATCGCGTGCGGTGGCTACATAACCGCATTCAAATTTATCACAACCAGGGCCGTTGTCATTACAGTGGCTGGTGCAGATACAAATTACGGTCAGAGCATATCCGTTTGATAAGGTGATGAACTTGCTGTAGTTTATGTTGTTTATTGCAAATTTATTGCATATTTCTCGAGAGAAGCTCGAAGTGAAGTGCAGGGATGATAAGGAATTTACTTGCGGTTGTAAAGATGCTTCTCGTAGCAGACTAACTCCACGCAGCAGAGCCATTCATGAGACGCCAACAGGTACTCGCCTAGCCAAGAAATTCCGCGCATTTCATTTCTATATTGACAAGCGCCCGCCTTCTGACCCTATCCTGAGCCAAAGCAATGCACTCCATGCCTCCTCATTTGACTTCTTAAAGATCTGTTTTAATATTATAATCACATCTAATCCTCAGTCTTCAAAGGCGTCTCTTTCTATCAGTCCGTGTGTTATTTTTGGTGGACACAGTAGCACTGAGGCAGGGTTTGATCCAAGTACTTCTGTTTTCCCCTGCCAGTCCCATTCCACCATTGCTCCATCCTAATTGTCATCTACATGTTGCTCTTCTTTTGGCGTAACAGCCCCCAGTGGGCCAGGACCTCCTCATTCACGAGGTTTCTAGATTACACACAACGACGCACCACACTCTGTAGGACTGCCCTGGACGGGTGATCAGCTCGTCGCAGGGAACTCTACCTGACAACACACAACACTCATAACAGAGAGACATCCATGCCCTCCATGGGATTCGAAACCAGAATCTCATCACATCACGCGAGCTGCCGCAGAACTACGCATGTTGCTGTTAACAGACGGAGGAAGGGGAGAAGCCTGGGAACCTTTAAAACAAGCAGCGTTCTTTCGGAAACCGGGGAGAATTGGATAAAAAGGTACTTTCACATTTTATGGTCTTCAGAGGGTTAAGATATGTGATAGAGTGTCTGTGTTTCAGATAGTCCAAAATTCACTTATCCTGTGTCAATCTATACGATGAGTCCATTATTTTAAAAGCGAATTTGGACCAAACATTTAAGTATGAAACGCTGTCCCATTGTAACGTATCTGTGCAGAATTAAGTGCAAAGAATGGCGGCAGCAGTGGTCAAAAATGTTACCGTTTGTTTTTGACGTTTGGAGGCGAGAAAGTAATGTTAATATACTAAAAACCTGAATATACTCGTGCATGTGTATGTGTGTGTGTGTGTATGTGTGTGTAGCTGTGGTAAAGGATTTACGTCAAATGTCAAACAAATGAAGTGGTTTCGTTTCGTACGTAGAACTGCAGGAATTTCCTAAAGAGAAAGCTGGGAGCTTTTTTGTTTATATGTAAAGCAAATTTACATTGGCAGGCTGTAGAAAAGGACTTGTTTTACAGCTTCATCCATGTATTTAGTTGGACACAGCACTCGCGTTTCTCTCTTAATTTCGTGCGTTTTGCCAGCTAAACCCTTTGTGTACGAGATATTAACATGCAGGCTGTGGATTCTGGCAAGTGTCCAGTGCAGGCCCCCCAATGTAGCATCGCAATTTCAGTGCAGTGCATACCTTACGGAAGGCAGGCAGTATATTTATGACTTTTTCCGGTAACTTCGTGGAAAATATTTTTGGGTGAAAATGTAATAATTTCTAAGCTGGTCAAGAAATTCCCCGCGCTTTATGGAAGCCGGTTTTTCTATATTGCGTTCAGAAGTGCTTATACTTATTCTATGTCCTTAGCTACGTATGTCCACCTCAAACTGTGTCTTTAAGATCATATTAATAATTTCCTCCCGTCTAAGAATGAGCAAGAATGTAGAAAGTGGTCTATATCTTGCAGGGTTTTCCACAGTTTCTACTCATTCTGTTATAGCAAACAACCAGCCCATGGACAGAATTGAAAATTATAGTTTGTTCATGTACTTACTTACTCCGAGGAGCAGAGTCCTTCATGAGAAGCTAATCGGCTTTCAGCTAGTCAAGAAATTCCCCACATTTTATGGAAACCGAAGGTTCATTACCGCATTCACAAGTGCCCGCCACATTTCTCTATCCTGATCCAGCTCGATCCAGTCCATACCCCACATACTACTTCCTGAAGATCCATCTAAATATTTTCCTCCCATCTACGCCTGGGTCTCCCAAGTAGCCTCTTTCCCTCAGGTTTTCCCACCAAAACCCTGTATACGCCTCTCCCCCATACTCATTACATGCCTCGCCCATCTTATTCTTGATTTTATAACCCCAACGATATTGGGTGAGGAGTACAGATCATTCAGCTCCTCATTATGCAACATCCTCCACTCCCCTGTTACCTCGTCCCTCTTAGGCCCAAATATTCTCCTCAGCTCCCTATTCTCAAACACTCTCAGCCTACGTTCCTCCCTTAATTTCAGCGACCAAGTTTCACACCCAAACAAAACAATAGGTAATTGAGGAAAACCCCCACTGTGGTACAACACCAAGTTCTGCGCAAGAAGTCACGGAATTTAACCTTCTGGTTTAAGGATTTCGCAGGAGTGTAGCCGATGATTCTGTCCTTCAGGAATACGATGCTGTGTCAGAGTCGGAAGTGTCTTTGATATTTCACCCCTCGGAACATGATGGCGAAACGTCGCGTCGAAAAGAAGACTCCCATTACCTGCTAAGGGAGCGTCATATTCAGTAAGAACCGATTCTTCGCCTCTTACCATCTTCTTCTTTATAGTCTAGTTTTTCAAGCTTCGAGGCTCTTATGTAATCGTAATTCACGATTTCCGTCTTTTGTGATGTGACTCTGCTCCCCTAATTTTGACTGGTTAGTTCCATCGACAAATTTTTGAACGTTCCTGCATTGTAAAGTAATTTTTCTTCTATTTCGTTATTATAAATTTGTGCTTCTTATAAGCTACACAATGTTGCACGTGCATGTCTTAATGTCACTGTAGCAGTTCCTGTTTTGTACTGCTCACCCAATATTGTGCGGATGATAAAATCGAGAAGAATGGGATGGGCTGGGCATGTGGCGTGTATTGGTGAGGAGAGGGGGGTGTATAGGGTCTTGGTGGGGAAACTGGAGGGAAAGAGACCACTGGGGAGACCTAGGCGTAGATGGGTGGATAATATTAGGATGGATCTCCAGGAGGTGGGATGTGAGTATGTGGACTGGATTGGGCGGGCCCAGGATAGGGACAGGTGGCGGACGCTTGTGAGTGCGGTAATGAACCTTCGGTTTCCGTGAAATGCGGGGGATTTCTTGACCACCTGCAAACCAGTTAGCTTCTTAAGTAGGATTCTGCACCATGGAGTAAGTAAGTAAGTAAGTAGTAGTTCCTGTAACAAGCGTGTCTTGAGAATCGAAGTAAGCAGGTGATGACATTTTATAGAAACGAACAGAATTAGGAATAGTTGCGCCGAGTTCTAAGTGTCAAACGGACCTGCTTCTCTTCGTCGGGAAAACTTAAGCCAGTGCCAAGCAGGGATAAATACTTACAGTTGCTGTGAGATTATGTTTAAAAATTGTGATAATTCTGTGGAATAAATAAGCTACAAATAACCCTGTAGTTACTTACAATTTAATTTTTAAGCGTGTTCGCAAATTTTCAAAAAACGACCGTTAGCTTCTTCCTGTCTGTCTATCCGCACGGAACAACTCGGCTGGCACGAGACGGATTTTCGTTAAATTTGATATTTAAGTATTTTTCGAAAATCTGCGTGAAAATTTCAATTTTCATTAAAATAGGACAAGAATAAAGGGTACTTTACATGAGCACCTTTGCACATTTTTAATTATATCTCGCCCAGTTCTTCTTAGAATAGAATATATTTCAGACAAAATTTGAGGAGAAAATCAAAACACATTTTATATTCAATAAGTTTTTCTTTTTCGAAAATCGTGCCGTTTGTGAGATAAAATGGGGAAATAAAGTAGACCCGGAGAGGCCACAGATGAGAATATGGAGCATGTGCATTTCACGCTGGGTACCAAAGGCCACAAATGCACATTCTGGTAATGTGTAATATTTTTTGGTTTTCCACTGCAGCAGTGGTTGCACGAAGGCGCTTCAGTGTTACTTTATAGCACACTGTGTGTCTTGTTGTTACCTACGAAACATATTTTGTATACTTTAAGGAAATTATGTTACTGGGCTTGGTTCTGGATTCGTCTGTTAGAGGATGGGGAACATTACGATTATATCCTGTTAACAAAACTAAAATAAACCCTCGCCTTTCATAAAGTAGAAACAATTTAGCTTACCTAAGCGACTCATAATTTCCCAGCAATGGTTTTTAGAGTTAAAATGTATAAAATTTCTTTTAAAAATTTTGGCAGTGTATTGTTGGTATGTGATTATAGGACAAAACGTTCGAGTGACTGCAGAAATGCTGCACGCCACTGAAACACATAGGTAACCCAGCTTGCTTGTTTTGCGCTGTTCTCAAATTAATTACGTGCCACTGATACTTGTGATGCGTCAACTAGAACCACTGAGCAGTACGTTTCACTCACAAGAGAGCTTTAATGTTCTGCAGTTTCGCCAGAAAACAATTCACATGAATGACCCACAGTTGAACCAGATTAACTTCCTAATTCACTTACAAAGTCTTAAAAAGTGGTTTAGGTAAAGTGCGTATGACTTGTTAGGTGTTATTCTCGTGTCAGAGAAAGAAGGAACACGAATACTGTGACTTGGAAGAGGAATACGCCTCTTCATAATACCAGAGCATCACGAAACTTCAAACTCGACATTAGCCACCAGACACTATCGTGCCTCTAGCCAGAGCATACCACCGCATTCAATATAGAAATTACGCAATAAAGTCAGGATGTAGAGAACTCTCCATCACGTGCGCGCACAATATGTATGGTGGGACTTTAAGTTCTCTTGAAGAAAATCTGAAGATGGCCAGTAAAGGCCGAAACATGTAGTTGTCTAGTATAGTCATTAAAACATCTTAATTGACATAGCTGTGTTTGACTACATACACTTTCCAACGAGTACTGTTAGATAAGCTAGTCTCACGCTCTCTTACCTTACCCGCTCTGCACACCATTTCTTCAAAAACTAAAGATCATTTCCTTGTATTAAGATAGGAAGCTGTTTTGTTATTATTCATTAGTGTATGATATCTCGAAATTTTAACGGGGAACTGTCAAAAAATACCTAATCAATTTACATTGAAAAAACTACAGAATAACAACATGCACTCTGGCTGCTCCGATACTGAGGAGCTTTCCTACTAATTTTGACACTACATTACCGTCTTATGCTTAACTTCCTCTGCTACCGTTTATCCTGTTATACTTAACTACTTACTAACTACCATAAATACATAAAGAGGAGAAAAAAACACTTTTCCGTTTATATGTTCAATATTAATGTAAATGCAATTGTGTTTTAAACTGGAAATTGGATTTTTCCCATCCCTGGGTATGTTTCCATGGATAACCCTTCAACTAATCCACTGTTACACATTTTAACGCTGAGGATTTCTGTGAAAATGTGTCTGTGCACGTGCAGATCAGTTAGTCGAGACGTTCAAGTAGGACTTTTTGGTAGAACGATCGGTGCTAATATTTACATTTGTCGGCAAAAGCCGAGATGCCGTACCGACGGTAACAGAGTTACCGCTCGACTGCTACCGAACTTCAGATTCTTTCTAGGCGCTGTCGCAAAATCTTAAAAAGCGACTGTTAGATTCGTCATGTCTGTCCGTCCGTCCGTCTGTCCACATGGAGAAACTCGGCTCCCACTGGAAGGGTTTTTAATAAACTTGATTTTAGAGTTTTTTTCCAAAATTGCGAGAAACTTTAAGTTAAAATAAAATCTGAGAAGAATAACGGGTACTTTACACGAGGACCTTTGTACATTTGTTATAGTATCTCGATGAATTCTCCTCAGAATGAGAAATGTTTCAGATAAAAGCTTTAGAGAAAATCACACAATTTATGTTCAATAATTTTTTTCCCGAAACCCCTACATTGTATCAGATGAGGTGGAAAAATGTGGTAAGGCAGGATAGGCTACGGATGGCAGTATGGCGCATGCGCTTGAATGCTGGATATCTTAAGCTACAAACACACACTAAGAGTATGTAACATATATTATTCTTCCACTTCAACAATAGTTGCCTGAACGCTCCTCAGTGTTACGTTACACATTCTTTGCCTGTCTTGGTAATTAGTGCCATCTGGCTTATGTCTTTGTAATTATATGAATGGTTCGTTACGTGGGAGCAGAATAACGACAGATGGTAACCCGTAGGATTCGTATACAATAGATGATACATTTCAATAAAACAATGGAAATTGCCTCCAAAGCTTTGGATTTAAGATCTGTGTGACGTCTGTACGCTAAGTGTGAGCTACAGACAGACAGACACTGTCAGCAACTTTCCTTTGCTCTGCACGTAATTGACCGGCATGTCGCTTCTCCAAATGCAAAATCCATGTCAAGAAACCGGCAGACTTCGATACACACTCTCCACACTCCAGTGGATGCATTTCCATATGATCGCTTCTGAAAGACATTTCCGTGCAACTCCTCCTAGCCGATGGTATCGAGCGAAGTCCTTAACACACTCGAGAGTCCTTTGCTTTCCATCGCGAGGTTCAGATATTTTTAATCCATAGACCATAATGCAAGTTAAGTTATTTGTAAGTTCGGATTTAAGTTTTACTCTTAACCTGTCAGAATAAATTTGAAGTCATTTCCGCCTCTTATGCTTCAGACGGCAAGCGTCTGCGAGTGTGACTCAAGTCGCATCTCTGACAAGACCAGCCGTAGGAAGGACAGGATTTGCCTTATTTAAAAAAGGCATACAGTGGGGTTAAGTCTCTCATATTCGCGCCCACTACTAGGGCTATGTGGTATACTGGTCCCAACGAAATATCTTCGCCCTACCTAACATCTTATTTATTTATGGTTTTTGTAAAACTGATATTGTATGGGTATAAAACTTGGTCGGTCGCACTGAGGAAGGAACCTAGACTGAGGGTGTTCGAGAGTGGAGTGCTGAGGAGGATATTAGGGCTTATGAAGGACGAGGTAACAAGGGACTGGAGACGACGACATAACGAGGAGCTTCATGATCTGGTCTCACAAAATATTACTCGAACGAGAAGATCAATAAAAATGAGATAGGCATGGCGTGTGACACTTGTGGGGGACAGGAGAGGTGCATGCAGTGTTTGGTGGGGACATCTGAGGGAAAGAGACCACTTGGAAGACCTAGGCTTAGATGGGAGGATAATATTAAAATTTGTTTTCAAGAAGTGGGATGGGGAGGCCTGGAATGGATTGATGTGACTCAAGATAAGGACAGGTGTGGTGCTCTTGTGAAAGCGGTAATGAAAATTCGGGTACTATAAAATGCGGGGAATTTCAGATCACTTAATAAGGCCAACAAATGCACGTATACGAAACGTGTTTGTCACGAATTATAATTAATTACCGACATGTTTCGATCGCCGTCGCGGTCATCGTCAGGGTACCATACAGGATTACAGGGAGTCCTAACAAACTGTTAAAAATGCATAAACGAACCACTCTTTGTTACAAGGAATGTCACAACCCTTGAATACGTTCTTTGAATGTCCTCTTGTTTACTGTCAAAATCTGACAGAATTCAATTTGTTTATCTTTAAAAATCTACAACAGCGTGTGTTGCTTTATGTAGTTAATGTACACACAGTGTTTGGTGGAGGTGTGTATGTGTGTGTGTTTGTGTTGTGTGTGTGTGTGTGTGTGGTGTGGTGTGTATGTGTGGTGTGTGTGTTGTGTGTGTGTGTGTGTGTGGTGTGGTGTGTA
>Ga0136643_10004645_pt1 | contig 19058 bp, 13 predicted proteins | sample TergutLab28metaG_FD_96883 | JGI IMG/M metagenome (GOLD analysis project Ga0136643, IMG submission 96883) | Labiotermes labralis P1 segment gut microbial communities from Petit-Saut dam, French Guiana - Lab288 P1 (version 3) (version 3) | ecosystem: Host-associated > Arthropoda: Insects >...
ACACACACACACCTAATTGGCTGACAGTTTGTAACACACACACACCTAATTGGTTGACATTTTGTAACACACACACACACCTAATTGGTTGACATTTTGTAACACACACACACACCTAATTGGTTGACATTTTGTAACACACACACATACATACCTAATTGGTTGACATTTTGTAATATATACACATATACACACACCTAACTGGTTGACATTTTGTAACACACACACACACACACACATATATATAATGTTTCAGTTTCATACACAACTAGCCATTACTCCAGCAGAAAAATGAAATTGAATGGAGGCAAAATGACAGCAAAAATCTTCACATAAGAAACAGATCACCTAATTCCTTGTCCTGTTCAATACAGTCTACTTCACCTCCATTACTCCCTTAAAATTTACTGTATATTCTAACCCTACCAAACCTGTACCTACATATATGACATAAGAGTACAAATACAATAGAATTCCTTTAATCTGGCACTGACAGGAACATACAGCTGCCAAATTATCAAACATAACCTGTACTGACTTCACTGCCTACAGGTACTAGTTTGTTACTTTGCAGCCAGCTATCAAATAATTACCACTTGTCAGTTATTTTCATTGCATCATAAAAAGATCTAGCTTTTTCAACTATCATAAGCCCAGTAATGGGTTTTCCTTCTGAATACATTGCTGTAAACACCTCACTCAACATCATGTCCAACTGCAGAAGTACCAAGATTTCTGGAGTATCAGCAACCAGTTTCAAGGAATTCTACTGTATTATGGATGTTAAGGTAAAAATATGAGTGTTCCTAATGTTGGCACTAGGCTTTGGTAACTGATGTTTTTGCACTCCAGTCTCCCTGTCCAACTGAAAGGACCAAACTAATGATCAGGTTTTGCCCACAAATGTTTCAAACACACACAAAAAGGGGGGAGGGGAAGAACCACATCTGTCATGAAACAGACAATCACTTTCCTGAATGACTTTGTGTGTTCAATTTGGCTTTTAAACACTGTATTCACCACCAGGCTACTTTACACCTTCCAAGTCACTACAACAAACAACTCATAAGCCATTCACTACATGCAGCAGGAGTCAGGCCCACTCCTCTACATACCTCACCTGTGGTGGCTACATAACCCGTAATACCGATATTGATGGGGAATCGACTCTCAAATGGGCTGCAACAAGAACAAACAACGCAAACATTTCCGTATTAAAATGGGAATTAAAAGATAAACAACTACTGGCATAACAACACCTCCCATATCAAACTCCATGATCTTGGCACCTCCCATATTGTAGCAAAAACTACAAAAAATTTATGATAATCATGGCTGAAGTCAGGCATTTTCATCTTGGCTTAAGTTATAATTTAGTCTTCTTTTCACTGTTTCATTTCAGTAGCATATTTATTACGAATTTCATACATCTTAAGATCTTTTGTTCTTGCACAAGGTGTTCCGCAGTGAGTCAGTTGGCATCACTGCACATGCGATTTTTTACATTTAAAAGCCATGGCACAAAGTGCATGCAGACTGTTTTGTGCTAGAATCAACTTATTACTGTATTTACCCATAAACATGACTTTGAAAAAATCAAAACTGACAAAGGAGCTGGATTAGGGAGATCTGTACTGCATGTGTGTGAGAGCTCATGGAAACAAGTACACTGAAATTACTGTTTCACATTACAGATTTTCACATTAAATAAGTACAAAAGATAATACATTCTTTCAATACTTCTCACACAGGAAACATGTTACTTTTTCATCTCCATTACATTTGGCAAGGCATGCAGCATACACGGGCGAGATGAAACAGACACAGAAAATTTTAGTACCAAAACGTGAACAGACTTAGAAAACTTAGTACATGGAGTTCGATCAGACAACAGTATTAAAATGGATATTAAAGAAACAGTATTTGAGGATGTAGACTAGACTTATTTTGCTTCAGTAAGGGCCAAGTTACAGGCCACTCTGAACGCTGAACAGTCTCTAGTACTGTATCTTACATCAAATTTCCATTAGCTGATAAGACAAGACTGCACTGACACATGACCAAAAATCATACACTGTTATAATCTGAACATTACCGTGGCTCTTTATAAGCCCATTTTTGTTGTTGTTACTGTAGATCCCATACTTAAAACAGTCTATAACTTAGTATGTAATAACAGTGCTATATAGTACAAAAATTAAACTACCCTCAATAAGGATCTTATAATATACAACTCACTACAGATTTAACTCTGTTACTTAGACTGCAGGTAAATAAATGAATGTTTAAGGCACATGGTAAAGGAACCATACTTTAAGACAACTAATATGAAATGCTAGCTAAACGAGAAAGGACAGAACCGGTGCAGACTGATGGGAACAAGAGGGAATAACATTACGGCAAGGCTTTACTTGTTCACAAATAAGTTTCACTTGCAAATTAATCATATTGGCATCAAGGAACCAGTTTCCACCATATAACATGGCATGACATTGCAGCAGTGCCCTTCATGGTCACTGCTACGAGAATCTCAAATCTTGTAGGGTTATTGCTGTTCACACAGAACTACTCACCTGGTCCGAGCATCATTTTCTTCCCCATATAAGTCATTTGCTTCGAAGTCAAATACTCGTGAGAAACTACCCTTTGAAGCTTTGTGGACTAGCAATACCTGCAAACAAAAGTAATTTATTAATACTGAAGGGTTGTCTTCACCAAGTTCATTATTTCAGGAAAAAGTACTGTCAGGTAGGAGACATAGACATTTGAATGAACAAGTAAGAAATTTATGTAATAAACTGGAAACCAATATGGGGAAAAAAATTTGCAGCACAGTTCTTACAAGGATTGAATTCAATTTACGCTTGCGAGATCTGAGGTTCTAATAGTGGTGTGGTGTTGTCTTCTGGGTTACACCATGTTGATTGCTAAAAACATCTTGACAATTTTAGGGATCACAGTCTCTTCATCTTCAGGGCCAAACAGTCCATGAACTGTAGCTCTGCAGGAATACATGGTTATATTATACAAGTATGGATGATATGGGTGGCAACAGGCAGGTGTGATTGGTGAACCAATGGTGGTCAACAAAGCATAACATTCCAAAAGACTTGACTCTTTCAAGTTAAGCTTAAACTAAAATATATTACATCAAAATGATACAGCAAAGACACAGGTGAAGTCATCCCTGTGCATAATAAAGTATCATGCTATGAAGAGGTATGGGAAAATGGAACTGTAGGTTGAGGCCTTCATAGCCTCAGCATTTGATGGAGGTTGAGTGGTCAGTTACTATCATGGCCACTTCACTTCCAGGTAGACTCCCACTCCCCTCCAAAATCCCCTTGATAGGAGGTGAGGTGGTCCCAAGTGGTGGTATGGAAAATGGGGAAGAGAAAAATCTCACAAATCTATTCTGAATCCTTGGTCAACCAGCCTGTATCCTATACACTGCAGTCAGTTATCTTAACAAAAATTAAAAGCACATGAAAAATAATACTTCAAACAGCCAGCACCTAATACACTGGCATCCACTGAACAGTTATGGTTATGAGATATTCAGAGTAAAACACAGACACGGCCCCATCACGTGTTCATTACATGCACTTCATGAAAAATAGAAAAGCATATACTAGCTGTATTTTTGGCTACGTTCCACAGAAGGCATGCATTTTTTTGTTGCAGACATTACACACATACCTGAACCCTTTGACACTGTATGAGTGACTGGGTGTGTGTGAGAATTCGAAGCACCATATGTTCGATGGTACTCTGTTCTTCGAAGATCATTCGCGCCAGATCGAGAAGCACCTGGTTCCTCTTCACTTCAAGCTGGCTCCTTTCATAGAGCTGAGCATTCCTTAGCCCAATTCCACAGAACTGCAAGTAACTGGAGAAAACTTTCTCATCGTTACTTGTGAAACATGTGTCTGTCTGCTTGTTGATCACCTGCAACATTAAGAAGACTGTGGCAAAAGAATGCAGCCTTCATGCATGAAATCCCACTTCACAAATGCACTTTGTGGCATAAGATGATATATCATGTGACAATTTTGATCTTGACATGCCTGATTTAAATACAAACTTAGAAGAATCTGTAGAATCAGAGTGTGACACTGGACGCACAGGTGGAGAAGACAGCCAATGGACAAACTTCATTGAAATTTTCAGTTTTGTGTTGATTTGCGTTTCTTAATACTCACAATATATGGATTTTTTTCCCCTCCTGAAAACCCAGTAGTAAGTCAAGGATGTAACTTACAATCCAAAAGGAGCATATGATTACATTTGATATGTGGGGCAGAGAGACTTTTCAAAACAGCGTGACTCCCGTTGTACAGACGCAGCGATTTTGATACTACGGACTTTTATCATGGAAAAGTGTCAAATAATTTCGAATTTGGATAAAAAAAGAAAAAGGCCCATTCGGCACCTTGCATAAAGACCTCAGTACGTTTTATTGTTTCCAGTAAGATAAAATCGCCATAAAAGAATTTTAGTGCAAAATAAATTTATACTGTTGACAGTGACATGCAGCCCAACAATACAAACAGAACACACTGTTGTGTTCCCACTGGAAAAATGGTTATGCAAACGCACCACACATTACGTTTTGCATACACTGCCTACCTTGTTAACACTTCTGTACAGACCAGTACAAGCTTATGAGTAAAGGACGTAATGCTAAGGCATGTCCTTATGAAGTGATAAACTTCATTTATAAATTAAGAGTACTAGAACCTGGGGATTTTGCAATGAATATGTTAACTTCACAAAATTCGTTTTTAAAACATGTGTACAAATTTAAAGCATGCAGCTGTCAATCAGAAGACATTAATTGGGCACAAAAGCCTTCCCGTGTCACAAAAATGTACTGAAATTTCTGAGTACTGTTCGTTTTTGTCAGCAACAATTTCAAACTGCTCATCAGTCCAGCTGAGTGATACAGCCAATCCTGCCATCTAGGACCATTCCCAGGAACTAAAATACGAACTATATAAATATATTTAACTTAGCTCTAGTAACCCAACAGCATAAGTTTCGTCTTTTTACATTCATGTCCCGCACTGATATTATATTCAGTAACTGCTACGACAATGTCCACATTATTGGTTACAACAAAGTAAAAATCACGATTTTTTTAACTTTTAATAGTTTAATACTCAGCATTCCTTCTCTTGTCATGAAATTAGGCTCTATCTTCAGTTTTTATCATCAGAGAAGAGCATCGAAGATCGTGATTCATCACCCGTCAACAGGGATCTACACACCACGTGTTCATCTTACTCACCTGAGCAACTCCAATAACGTCACCATTGAAGTCCTTAATGGGCATACAAAGCAGAGTCTGCGTCTTGTACCCTGTTCGAGCGTCAATGTCATGGTTAAACCGATTATCCTGCAGACAAATGACACAACCAAAATTAGCACCAGATATTCTTAAAATAGTGCCCAGCTCCCATCACCGAACACCGTCGCCGAACATGTAACCGCATTTCGATGCCGGAGAAAATACAAGCACATTAAGACCGCTCCGATTAATCGCTATTGAAAGGACGGACGCCTTTTTTCTTTGTAATGACGTTTCCTTTGAAAGCTTTGTCCACAAGGACCAGGGCAAAGAGAGGATTAATTAGAAATTGCTTCATGTTACACTGATGTCGCATGAGGGTACGTTGGATAGTGTAATTGGGTTATGGTAATTCCTTCAACACTTCACAACAGCCGCGACAAACTAATCTATGCTGCGTCCCCTATGACACGTCATTGGGGCTACCCTCTTTGGTGGGTCAGAACATCCTGCAGGCCTGTAAACATACTTCAGTGTCACATGTACTGACCAACAAGGGACCCATGGAATTGTGTGACAGGAAGTAAAGGACTTTACAGACACGGAAAGATGACAAACAGGACAAACGTTTAGTAAGGTCAGGAACATGAAGTATTGTGCATATGTGTTGTTGTTGTTGTTGTTGAGATGTACACAATACTATTAGTGTAGGAACCATTGTGAGGCCTGAATACAATACATGAAGGTTTAGTTTTACCATTTTACTGTACTATTCCACTGTTTAAATCTTAAGTAAGAATTTTATCAAGGTTTAATGTGAACGAATGGAATCCCATTGAGTAATATTTTTACTGTACCTTAAATGTTGTTCTTAGTTGGCCTGAAGATGGCCGGTCACGGCCCAAACATGTAGCCAAATATCACCTAATTGTAATTATTGCATCTTGTTTTATGTGTGTTGCGTATTGACGGTGCATAATATATTATACAGATTTAATCTCCATTTGTTTCCTTCAAATTCCTTCAGAAGGTTTACAGATTCCTTCTGACGACTGTGATTTCAAGTTTCCATCTTCCCCTTCCAGATAATGCTCAGCGAATTAACTGTCATCGACTCAGGCTTTGTTATTCACCGCACATTCTAACTTACTTGGTACGAGAATCATGCCTGTGACGTCAAGTGATGTGATGTATATAGAACGATCACTCTGCGTTACTAATACGATGTCCCTAGAGGCAATATAAACCACGGTACAGTGTCTCCAGCTGATTGATAACGACACGCGACCTTATTGTCTGTACCATGTCGTAAGGCACCTTCTGAATATAACGTGACAGTTCCGATGAAATGTCTGACGCACACAGATGGTTACTGGGGACGCTGATAGCGATGTTTTCATTGGATTCTGGCACAATTGCTCAGACGTTTCCTCATGCGATGAATTAATCAAAATATATGCTGTAATAAGTGACTGACTAACGGACTCCATTGCAGAGTCCTTCCTGAGAAGCTAACAGGTCCTCACCTAAACAAGATTTTCCCTGCATTTTAAGGAGCCCGGTTCATTACATCATCAACAAGAGCCCTCCACCTGTCCTTATTTTGAGTCAGATCAATCCAGTCCATGTGTCCCCATCCCACTTCTTAAGGATATATTTTTATATTATCCTCTCATCTACGCTTGGGTGTTCCACGCGACCGCAATAACTAGGAGCCGGATATTATATTCCCCGAAGTCTACTTACCATTTTACGCACAAAATGCCTATCTGGACGTTAATGACTTGTCACCTATGCTGTCCCTGTACATGCCAGGAAAGCAAAGAGGGAAAGCTCCACTCATTCCTAATCTCGGCACTGGATGGAGGTGAGTGGTCAACCTCAGGCACTTCCCGCTTTACCCCCGGGGAAAGAACTCCCGCTATCCACTAACAGGAAGCTGGGTGGACCCCAGAGCCAATGTGGACAGTAGAGAGAAAAGGGAAATATCTTGACCTGGATTCGAACCCTACATTACTCTCAGTCTATTTAGGCCAACCACTGCACGTAAGACAATTTAGAATCCGAAAATTGGGGATTCTTTTTCGTGCAAGGAAACCACCTCCCTTCACGTAAACTGCAAATTTCTGATGATTTCCATCATTATTTATAAAATACTTCTCATACAGGTTGCATGACTTCAATAACAAACCATGCCCGTCACGTTAACTGCAAACGTCTAAACAACAGGTCAATGTCTTCGCAAAATGCAGCTGAAATATCGTCTTTAAATACTCCGCTTACCAACCATCTCCTTCTACATAAACTGAAATCTCCCGATAATAGGTCAATATTTTCGAAGTGCGTTGTAAAATTATAAATTGAACATATGCACAAAGGTTTGACGAAATCTGTCAAACAAACAGTATGGTGCTGTAATGAGAGAGAAACACAGACCCTGCATACAAAAGCACTACCTCCGGGGCTACTGTAATATCTGAACAATGGCCTGAACAGTTTATCGGCAAGCAGAAGCACGCTATGTTTATATTGATGTTGGGAACAGTCTGATGAGCATCCAGTGTCCGATAACGCCAAATAATTATAACGATATTAATCGTAATCCCATAGTAACTAGATTACTTTGTTACGTCGCTAACCGGTTTTTCCAGTAACGCCATATGTCAACTGATGTTAACGCATGATGACAAATTAAAGCGCCATTCACAGCAACGCGTTTTCAATTTCTCCTGTGCCTGTCACACTGTTGTATAACTGCAGTATCAGGATGAACTGAAATTAGCAGGTCTAGTCTGTGTTCTGTAGTTCGAAAGACAGAGAACGCTGTAGTTCCAAATATACACATACTTCTGCAAGGTGTACTCGGGTAAGCTACAAGGAAAGGAATTTGACGTTCAGGTGACCGCGCATCGTGATACAATCATATAATAAAACCAACTAGATGCACTAATTTCTCAAATTTATTTTTGGAATACAACTCTACATGTTTCGGACAGTTCCTATGTCCATCATCAGGAGTTTTTCATTGTACACACAGCAATGGTATATGTCATACTGGTTTGCTGACAGTTTGCGAGCATGATCAGGACGGATGACATATATCATTGTTGTGTGTACAGTGAAAAACTGCTGATGATGGACAGAGGAACTGTCCGAAACATGTAGAGTTTTATTCCAAAAATTGAGAAATTAGTGCATCCAATTGGTTTTATTATACGAAGGAAAGGAATATTTGTCAATTACATTACTGTTTACTGCATTACTTTATCCCAAAGATGATTGATCAGAGTTTCATTATCGAGAACCCGAATTAGTTTTTAGAGCTGAATGTGAGTAATTAAGCTTCAATTAAGTACTCAATAACGACTCCATCAATCATTATAAATCAAAGAAGGCCTAAGGAAACAGCGCCTGAATATTATGTTAACCCTGTTACATGGTGGGACCGTTCCTCACGTGTGTGTGTGTGTATGTGTGTGTGTGTGTGTATGTGTGTGTGTGTGTGTGTACGTGTGTGCGTGTATGTATGTACGTGTGTGTGTGTGTGTGTGTGTGTGGTATGGTAGTAAACGCATCATGGAATGTGTTTCAGTTTCAGTGTTTTTCTGCCCCCCCCCCCACCCCCCAAAAAAAGGAGAGAGGGACGTTCGGATTAGCTAGGAAAAGCAACAGGAAAGAAGAGTTAATTATTCAATCTAAAACCAATACCCCACAGTGACGTACAAGTGTTGAACATCAGCACTTCTATATAACTCGCTACACAGAACTATTAGAAATGTGGCTCAAAGTAAATATCAGTTTGCTCAAATTCATCTTTAGTTACCTAAATAATAACGCCAGAAAAAACACAATAGTTAACAAATAAAAATAAAAACCGTTGGCACAACTAACTCTGGTACTTTTATTGTAGCAAAGTGTCTCGACCGTACAGTGCCATCTTCAGGCTAGCATTCAGTGACACAAAGAAAGACATAAAACTGCTCCGAAGATGACCCTTTAGCGTCGAAACATGTTTCTACAATAAAAGAACCAGAGTTAGTTGCGTTAACGGGGTTCACTTTATTTATTCACTCATATCGCGAGAACACAACGGAATGTACAACTTTAACACTGTTATTGCTAGTAAAGCCAACAACAGCTATAAATATAAGAACACTAAAAACAAAATAATTAATTACGATGCTAGCTAACGCAATTTTATATCTTTCTTTTTAAGTGTCACTGAATGTTAGCCTTAAGATGACCTTTTAAGGTCGAAGCACGTTGCTAGAATAAAAGTGCCTGAGTTCATTTGATGTATGTTTGTCCGTGCATAGTTGTATAAGCATAGAAAAGAAAACCAACTAGATGCCATTGAATGGTTTATCGTAATTGCAATAAACCATTCAGTAGCATCTAGTTGGTTTTCTTTTCTACGCTTATGCCTGAGTTAGTTTTGTCAACGGTTTCTATTTATTAAGTAATCTCAACAGAGCACAGAGAGATGCGTGACATTAAAACAGTTGATCACAACCGTTTTTAGCCGTACCTGTTAATGTAACAAATGTGATGCCACATGTTTCGGCTTTCTTCATGAAGCCTGAAGTCGAAATATGTAGCAGCACATTTTTAGACATCCCAATGTATCAAATTCTTTATTTTTCCGACTAATGCACACAAATTATATTAAATAATTATCAAAACATTTAAAATGATAAAAGTTGCTCCAACATGTTTCGGTTTACATAAACCATCATCAGGGAGCTACATGACACTGAAAACAACTATAACGACATGTATACTGGAACCAGAAATGAAATTTTAGCAAAGCACAGACTGTAACTCCCTGATTATGGTTTATGTAAGCCGAAACATGTTGAAGCAACTTTTATAATTCCAAATGTTTTAATAATTATTTAATATAATTTGTGTGCATTAGTTGAAAAAAAAATTTGATATTATCAATGCACGGTGCAACAATGAAGATTATCTCAGTGTATGTCTAATACAGTTGTGATGGACGGTCTACCGTTTCATCTGCCTCTTCACTCAAGGTAACAGAAGCACTGTGCTGTTTTTGCTGTTGATGTCTGTTAAGATCGCGGTGATCAGAGTATAACCACGACATAACTGTACTCCTCAGAAATGTAAGGTATTACAACCTTTAAAGCCCAGTGGTTGCTGTGTGGACCACCATGTTTAACTTTAAGGAACTCCGCTTCTTCCCCCAACAGTGTATTTGTGTGTTCAGCCTGATCCTCAGAACAAAGAGCGATTAAGTTCCTCTACGGTATTAACCGACTAGTTTTCACGCATAACGGGAACCACGATTGTTTACTGTGAGGGATGAACTGGATTTTTGTACAATATACAACTGAGATTAATTTGTGACGGGGTTAATTGGTGCAACACGTAAGACTGCATAACTGATTATCCTAGTAGATTTATATGAACAATTGTAACTTATCTAATACACAATTAACAGTATCGAGGGTAAAGCTACCTAAAAGGAGAAGAAAAATGTATTTTATATTCAACACTTATATTAATATAATTGCCAACATGTAGCGATTAATTTATTTAATATAAGCAGTTGTATTATTGTAACATAAAAATATAATTATCTATTAGATGAAAAAGTGTCATTAAATCGAATTAATGATACTTTTTCATCTGATATGTATAAATATTTCTGGGTTATTACAATGTGGAGGATAATTTTTTACCGACGTTTCGGAGGAATATGCTGCCTCCGTCCGTAGGGTGGACGAATTTCGTTCAGATGGACAAAAAGTTGGAACTAACTTCTCTTCTTCAACGCTGTAACAAGCCAGACCACTATTTCAGCTACATCCGCTGTGATAGACTGAACTCTTAAACACTGCAGTAACCCGAACTACTGGGGATCTAATCCGAAATTTGGACCCCCACAAACGCCACTGAACTGTCTGCTCTCATCCTCACAACTTATCCACGAAGATTTAGTACAACGTTATCGCCCCATCTACTCGTGGTCTTCAAAGCGCACGTTTTCCAACAGGCTTCCTCACCTGTTGTTTTATGGGTCTCTCCAGCACCGTCGCCTGCCCAGCCCATCGCACCTTTCTTGACTTCCCTGTCTATTACAAATTTCCTCAACATGTGACCCCTTTCTTGTTCCGGTTATTTTTCCAGTGCTATGCTTTCAAACACTTTCACGCCCACATAAAATAAATGACAAAAATGGTGTTTGTTTGCAGACCAATAAATAACCCACATATCGAAAAGCAAATATAGTGCGTTACTGCTGTCGTTTAAAGCGCAGGAAGAGCTCCGGCCGCTTTAGCCCAGGTACATCTGGACAAAAATAAGCCTGGGTATTTATGCCAGGAAAGCGATTAGGCTACTACCGGCTATACGTAACAAGAATCGTGGTTCGATTCCCGGTAGGAACAAGACAGTTATTTCTTCTCCATCCCTGCACCCCACTTAATGGACGTCGGCGACTGTTTCCTCGTAGGTAAAGCGGCTAGGGTGAAGCTGACCACTCACCTACATTCAAGTGTTGAGGAAAGAAATGGGTGGCGCTATACCTCATCTCCCCCATATGCCCTCACTGGAACTTGACCTTTGTCCCATAAAACTGGATGGGCAACTGGGGGTTACACAGAGTCTCTACCTTAAGGCAATCGAATTCTGATGGCCTGTAAACTGCACTGTAATGGGAATGAGTGGCTACCCAGTCCTACCACTCATACTCCAATGAATTTCATACCGTAACTTTCCGAAAAATATGTCCATGCAGTAACACAGTGAGGTGACCAACAACCGGCCAGGACACAATTATTCTCACTCAGGCATTTCGTGCTATTCCTCAGCACAAGTAAATGCCGGCCATGACCGCTTGCTTTTCAACTAATTATCCACCAGTCATACAATCATTCTACGCTACTGGTATACAGTGCTGCTGACAGCATCGTTTAATAAGCCACAAATGAGTTACATATATATCGCAACTCTGTCAAGATAAATACATTACTGAACATCCCAAAGACTCAGCGTACAGCTTGTAACAAATTTCAGTGCCAGGTTTCAACTAGACACCTCACAATGCTTAACGTTCAGAATGTTAAAAAAAAGAAATGGGTCAGCTTACACGAGCTTCTATTTTTCTTTTACCATTAAGAGGGGAGTCTACGTCAGGCCCTAGATGTGGTGTATAGCCTCTTCCTTTCTACGGGCAGCACACGTGTAACTGACAGTGATGAATCTGGTCTTACTATTCTCACACTTCCGATCCGCCATCAAGACATAAATTCACGGTTAGATGGTAGGCTAACAGCCTAGTTCCTGCCAGCACAGTCATTAGCGTGGTTGATGGTGACCATAACTATAATGATCCTGACGATGATGGTCAATAAACTAACGAAGCAGTAACTGGTGACTGGAATCAATCTCCTGCATGTGTAGACACACTGAACTGCGTGTTCTGAGGACTTCCGGCAAAACGGGCGCGTCAATGAATTTCTCCATCACAACACATCCATGCACGCGAGCGTAACATCGTAACTCGAATGAAGAGACACTCACTCATTTACATGACAGCCCCTCTCGGTCAAGTACACAGTGTCAACACTGTAGCAGAGCGAGTAGAGGGAACCACTGAAAAGAACAGCTGGGCACTTACACGTTCGTATTCATGTGCTAACAACAAAGGCGTGACTTATGTAAACGGTACATTTAAAGACACGTGATGATGGAAAGGTGTGAACTTATCCCTGCACATATGCACAAATATTAAGAAATACATACGAACACGTAGGAAACATCATGGTGAAGCTATAAGCATTCACAATATAGAACCTGGATAGAGATTAGTGGTCACTGTCATCAAAGGACAGTTTGCACTTTCCAAGGAAAGTGTACTGTGAATGATGCAGGGTGCACAACGGGGCAGTAACGTGGTAAGAAAGTCAGTCAGATAACGAAACCTGACATTTCAGACAAGAATATTATACCTCCATTTGCACGAATAGGAAACGAAGAATCAATGCAGGAAGTGGCTGGCAATAAAAAACAAAAAGCCAATGTCAATAAAAATCCAACCAGATGCAACAGTATGCAGATATTTATTCACTGCAAAGTCACTCTACATGTTTCGGGTGTCACAGCACCCATCATCAGCAGCACTAAAAACTGTAACCGCAGCCTCCGGTACAGGTCATAATACTGGTACAGCTGCTTCCCTCCAACGTGGCCTGATCGGGACTGGTTTTATTAACACTGAATTATGATGCACGGAACCATGAGCTTAAAAAACAAAAAGCCACTAACACTTTCCAATGCCTTCTGCCTCCGATGTAAATACCTGAGGATCAAGTAGCCTACAGTCATGTCGCATGTGGAATATTATTTGGACCATACACATTCCAAATACAAGAAATTGTATCCAAACCGCCAGATACATTTTCAGAAAGTATTTCTGTTTTAAAGTAGCAAATGAACTGATATCAGTAAGCACAGTACTTCCTGTAGCCCGTTACGGAACCACAGTTCATTAACATCTTCACAAAGACCCAGTCACAGGGGCATTCCCAATACGTAGAGAAATAAGTAAACAAATTTGTCTAATTTTTTTTTCAGTAATACGTTAATACATCTTTCCAAGCTAAATTAAATAAACGAGAAAATTATTTGTATCTGATTCTAGAACTCTGGCGTATGTTTAATTTCTTACATTATATGCAAAAATGCACAAAATCAACCCTCTCCTTCTACGCCTTTGAGAGCGGCAACTTCTCTAGCAGAAATGTTATGAGGGAAGTCTGCTACTCAGGCACAACGAGAACACATGCATAATAAACTACAAACTTAGCACAGAAACATAATTCATTCGAGAGTCGTTCCATTCTTCAATCCTTTCGGAGCTATTTAGTTACGGCGTATAATGCATTATATTCGAAGTGTGCATAAATGTCAAACAACATTCGGTAAACAATTAGGCAAAGCATATACACTGATATGTACCAACAACGTACCTGGGAACGAAAATATGTCGTTGTGGATCGCAGTTTAAAATTCTAACACATTCATGTTCAATTTCCGTACACTTTTACATGATAGGCATATTTAAAGGATTATGACGAATGAAATCAGTCGCATAAAGTGAGCATATAATAAAAAGCAACGGTAAAGCAATCCCTGTGCAGGCCTTTTACAGTCCCGTGCAGTTCCAGAAGGTTGAGGCTCCCATATTTCTAGAAAATCGGCACATGAATGTGGAAGGTTGTCAGACTTACGCACCGGCCGCCTTTACCCACCAGGAAATATTCCTGATACTCATTTCTGTCAGAGGCCGAGTCGACATTATCTAGAATCGAACCCGCGACCTTCCGGCTTGCTACGAAGTGCCTCAACCAATTGCGCCACCCCCTGCCCCCCCCCGCATGAACACACCCATATTTACCATACGGACCAAGAGACGGTACGGTTTGTTATATGCAACGTACATAATAAGATTACGAATAGTATGTTAGAAGTGTACCGTACCTTCATGAACCAGAAGCTAGTTAACTTCATTCGTGATAAGACAGTTATCTTCAATCAGGAAATTCTATGGCAGGCTTATTGGCTTCTTTCAGAAGAAAGACTTGAGAATACAGGCTACACGCTGCTGAACGAGAGAAAGAAGAAAACAGGGAAGTTATTTGTTAAACATATACATCTCATGGTATGTGTTGGGTAGGTAGGTATTGAGGTTTCGAACGACCATAGGACCTCTGTCTTGAAGACCAGACAGCCCAAGTCTACTACCACTACACCCTGAATATGAAGGAATCTTTCGAAACGTCGATGTATATTCAACAACGAAGGTTAACATTCCAGAAGACTTGAATATTCATCAACGCCATTGCGAGAACCTCACACATCGCCGTTCGGTTTGTCCGTTCTCCTGTCTGCTTTTAAAGAGAAGTGGACGCAGTAAGGCAGAAAACAGTTTGGAAAATAACGATCTGTGTAACTTTCCACTTTTGTCTCCGTGTGTGTGTGTGTGTGTGTTTCTGAGAGACAGACAGAGAGAGAGAGAGAGAGAGACAGACAGAGGTTTCATTTAACGACGCTGTCAGCGAATAAGATCACAGCTTCAGCAGTGACCGACTGAAATATGAATAGAGTCATGACGGAAACACAGTGACAAGGGAAAGCCTAAAAACTCACTGGAATAAAATCGGTTTCAGTACCACTCTGTCGACCACAAATCCCGTCATGGCACGGAATGAACAATACATACATACACAAACGTTACTCCGTCGCGGTTAAAACTTCTCTGCGGCGCATTATGTTCAGTTCAAATACTGTACTTCAGCTCTTGGTTATGCTGATGTCAATGATTTCGCCTACGCATTCAGACGCCACGGACGAGCGTAAGTGCTCACACAGAAATAGAGATGTTTCAGAGGCAGATGGCATATAATATGGTGGTAAACACTGCTAGGCGAGCGACAGATAAACCAATTCCAGGAAAGGTATACTGGGACTTCAGCAACCAAGGCCTTAGACTGAGGGGTCACCTTCATGTTCCACATGCTTTAAGCTAGTGAAGGTCCCTCAGGATCTTACCTATCGTACAGACACCTACTGGGGCACCACCAGCTCTTCTGTGCCGAAACGGAACCCCTGTGTCTGGGCATTTAGTCAGAATGAAGACTCAATGTCCATATTCAATGCGAGGTACTGACACACCGTAACGATTGAACCCTTTAAAGTGGTAACCATATGTACCACCTATTTTAACATTAAAAACGGGCAGTATGACGTATCCGCTACGCTGTAGATTTGTACTGGAGATGTGCCGGGTTCGAAGAGCTGCCAGGACACCAGCTATCATGTCAGTGTTTTCGCTGTTTTCCTCTGTCACTCAAGCTAAATGTCGGGAGAGTACCTAAATTACGTAACAGCCGCTTCCTTTCACATCCCATCAAATTCATCATTCATCAGTCATCCTACCATCGATAGTATGAAACCTGGGACTGTGGTACCTTCATAAAATAAGCAATAAGGGACATTTAAAACTCTCAAATTTTACCCACTGAGTAAGAGCTGGCTACTGAAAATCTAAAAAGTCACAAATCAACAGGTACTAATCAAATCCCGGCAGAAATGATTAAGACAGGGGGTAGAACAATTCGCTATGAGATCCACAAACTTATTATTTCTTTTTGGAATAAGGAGGAATTGCCCGAGGAGTGGAAGGAGTCCATTATCGTAGTATTTATAAGCAGTGCGATAAAACAGAGATTATAGTAATTATAGAGGCATATAACTTTCGTCAACTACATACAAAATGTTATGCAACATCCTGCAGTCACTGTTAACTCCATATGCAGAGGAAATTATTGGGAATCATCAATGTGGATTTCGACGCCACAGATCAACTACTGATCATATATTCTGCATTCTTCAAATACTTGAGAAAAAATTGGAATACAACGAAGCAGTGCATCAGTTCTTTATAGACTTCAAGAAGGCTTATGATTCAGTTAGGAGGGAGATCTAATATGATATTCTCATTGACTCTGGTATCCCCAGGAAACTAGCAAAGCTAATAAAAATGTGTCTGAATGAAATGAAGAGCAGAGTCTGGGTAGGCAATAATTTGTCTGACATGTTTCCTGTTAGGAATGGTTTGAAACGAATACTTTATCTCCATTTCTTTTCAGCTTTGCTTTAGAGTATGACATTAGAATGATTCAGGTAAAACAGGAGGGCTTGAAATTAAATGGTACACATCAACTTCTGGTTTATGCCGATGGTGTTAATATATTGGGAGGATGCATATATACTCTAAAGGAAAATGCAGAAGCTTTGGTGGTGGCTAGTAAGGAGAATGGACTACAAGTAAATGCTGATAAAACTAAGTACATGGTCATGCATGCAGGACGAAATCACAGTATGAAGATTGCTAATAGTTCCTTTGAAGGGATGAAACAGTTCAAATATTTGGGAATAACCTTAACATATCAAAATTCTATTCAGGAAGAAATTAGGAGCAGATTGAAGTCAGGGAATGCTTCCTATAATTCGGTGCAGAATCTTTTGACTTCCAGTTTACTATAAAAAAATTTAAAGATTAAGATATGCAGAACTATATTCTTGCCTGTTATTTTGTACGGGTGTGAAACTGGGTCGTTCACATGAGGGAGGAAAGTAGGCTGAGGATGTTTGAGAATAGCGTTGAGGATATTATTTGGGCCCAAGAGGGTCGAGGTAACAAGGAAGTGGAGAAAACTACAAAATGAGGAGCTTAATGACCTGTACTCCTCACCCAATATTGTTCGGGTGATAAAATCGAGCATGAGATCGACGGGGCATGTGGCACGTATGAGGGAGAGGAGAGGGGTATAAAGGGTTTTGGTGGGGAAACCTGAGGGAAGGAGACCACTTGGGAGACCCAGACGTAGATGGGAGAATAATATTAAGATGGATTTCATGAAGTGGGATGTGCGGGTATGAACTGGATCGAGCTGGCTCGGGATAGGGACAGGTAGCGGACACTTGTGATTGCGGTAATGAACTTTCGGGTTCCAAAAAATGCGGGGGATTTCTTGACTAGCTGAAAACCGATTAGTTTCTCAAGAAGGACTCTGCTCCATGGAGTAAGCGGAAATGTGTTCCGTATGATTCTCTGAATGAACAGCAGTCAATGATCTAAACCGCATCAGTCAGCTTATCTTCATAATGGTCAAGCAACGTGCTTTCTTACAGGCAAAAAGAACACGTTCTCTTACATGAATTATTTCGAGCGCAGCCAATCAAAGCGCAGACATTCTTTCACTGATTCGCTGATGCTTGTGACAAGCTCTGGTTCACTGCACTTTACATGGACATTGTTCTTTGCCTACGGCACACGTACGACTGTATCTGCTATGCCACATAACCCACCGGGAACTGGTTCAATCCCCGAAAATTATGTATTCCTCTGGGCTACCTCAGGCAACAGACAACGTCGGACACAGACGCCACACAACGTTGCTACTGAATACCAATTTATGATGTCACCTATTGTCGCTGAGGTTTTATGAAAGCCTGATGAAAGCTGTATGTAAATCGTCGCTGCCAAAAACTGTTTATGATACATCTTTCTTGTTTCGTGCAACAACACAGCCCCGGGCTAATCTCGTAACAACAGAATTACTAATTGGATAACGAAGCGTGTTAATCACCGAAGCATGCCGGTTACTCCCGCGATCACAGACCGATGTTCGGCGAACTTAGCAAGAGGGAACTTGGACCAGAATTTGTAACATTTTTTGCTCTACTTCCATAGTAGCAACAAACATAAACCAAAATCTTTTCGTACACAGACCCATTTGGTATAGTGTTATGTGTTTCGGAACAACTTTCGCTAGTAGCATGTGTAATTTACGGATCCCTGTAACATTTACGTGGAAGACCTTTTCCTCAGCTGCGGTATACGCCAGCATTTACTTCGGCTGCCAGAATATATGCGCCTTATAACGAAATCAAATTAATGAAGTACACGGTAACACTCGTACAATATCAGCGCCCTATATCCGATTACCTTTGAGGTCGAATTCAGTAAGCTACACTGTCTACCGCCCGTAGTACGTCACTGGAGTCAGCATGCCCGACGGCCGTATGAGGCGTACGTGCTCTGTCCGTGGTAACGTGTTTATTGATACTGGGTACCTACTGCCACACTCGGTAAGTCTCCCTATACTTAACCCTTTAAGGACCAAATGCAATTTCACTTAAAGACCCAGTTCGTACCGCGCAGTGAACACATTCC